>Ga0068714_10000747_pt1 | contig 56808 bp, 55 predicted proteins | sample MTBNYHSulfiMetaG_FD_62988 | JGI IMG/M metagenome (GOLD analysis project Ga0068714, IMG submission 62988) | Enrichment culture microbial communities from rom New York Harbor, USA that are MTBE-degrading - MTBE-NYH (New York Harbor Sulfidogenic)... | ecosystem: Environmental > Aquatic > Marine >... | reverse complement strand
GATGATCGTCAGCAAAAGTTACCAGGGTTTGCCGCCGAGTGAGATACGGCAAGACCGAACGGGGCTTGCCGAGGAACGAAGGCGGAACGGGGTTATAGGGGTGGAACCCCTATTTCATTTCCGTTGTTTTTTTGGATATATCCTATTCTTTTTGCATTTGCTTTATTATCATTAGCAATAGCATGCTTGTTAATGACTAAATAATCAGATGATTTTTTATTTTTCATAGTTCTCCTGAGTTAAGCCCTCGTTTTTAATGGGAGAGGATTTTTTACTCATAAACTCCAGGTATTTATGATAAAAATCATCAACCATCGTTCTCATTTTTTTATAACACTGTTTGCAATACCAATCCTGGCCATCATGATATTGATTCAGCACCATCTCAGACTCAGGGAAGAGTTTGTTACAGTCACAGCAATGATGTCTCATTTCTTAGCCCACCTCTGATAATACCCTGATTTCCTTCTGACCTTGCCATCTTTCTTGCCTTTCGGTCTCCCAAGAGCCTTCCCTTCCTTCTTAGCACGAGATAGACCAAGATTGATCCTCTCGATGCTGAACTGACCTATTTGTTTGAATAAATCTCCTGATGTGAATGCTGGACAAATCTCACTGAGTTCATCTATATACACATGACACCATTGACCCACGCCTCTGAGGTAATGAACAAAATCCATCCAGGTGTTCCTCTGGCCAAAGAACACACAGTTGAGTAATCCAGGGATGGCTTTCTGATAGAGGTCATCGAAATCATTAAACCTTGTTATTTTCGGATGGATCTCTTTCAATCGTTGTGCCCTGTCATGAAAGGTGACGTTGCTATCTTCTTTCACCATGATATGATGTTTCTCGATGCCTATCCTGAGGCTCTGGATCGGTGCAAAGTATGTGTTACTCCAGAAGAGCTTCTCAGTAGGATGATGCTCAAGAGTGTAATCAACAAAGCTGAGCATCACAGATGTCTTGGCACAGTCTAATCCTCCTGTGACAAGACTTAGCACACCTCCAGAGTTGACATCATGCACATGGCATTTCTTCAGCAACCTCTCAGCTATGATCTCACTTTTTGATATTGATTCATCATTTGATTCATCATCATCGACATCATCATTTTCATCATAATTCATCATCATTTCACCTCAAAATAATTTGAGATTTCTGAAAGAAAAAAAGAATAGGTGGGTGTGTAGGTATCCATTTTAGTATGATAAATAGCGCTAATACCTATATTTGTCAATGTATCTCTATTGCAAAAGACAGTCATCTATTTCCCCTCCTGTTTTACTTGCTGTAACATCTTCAATGCTTTCATTGAGAGATATTCGATGTTTTCTTTCTCAAAGCTGGAGACCAGGTGAATAGTTGTTGTTGGCAAGATGATAGTCACCTGTCGATAGTTCTCTGGTGTTTCTTTGGCCTTTGGTATATTATAGAAATGCTTCACAATTGTTTCATTTTCTTTCTCTTTCATAGTTCATCCCTCCTGAAATATCGAGAGTGCTCTTCATAATACATCAACTGGCATTGGCCAACCAATCGTGATGAGAGAAGATGTCTCTTGTTTCTCAATAGATCCTCGACAGTGCAATTCTCTTTTTTGCATAGATGCTCAATGTGTTTCCTCCTTAGAGGAGAATTTATCACTTTCATATCAAAACCTCCATTTCATCTGGCTGAATGATTCTAAAAAAGTGTACCTCAAGTGGTACATTTGTATCTCTATTTATTGATATATTGTTGATACATTTCTGTATCACAAAAAAAGAAAAAAAGAAGGCTTTTAGTGAGATAGATTTTATTGCCACAAAAATCGATACTATCGAAAAATGCAATCTATCGATTATTTTTACAGGAGAGAGAACACCCACATCCCTCCAAGCCCGCTAAAAGTCTTTTACTGAGAATCTTTTAAACCAGCAGATGATGTAGGGTAACAAGAACAAATAAAATTCGGAACGGTGTCCTCTATAAAAAAGAAATGTCCGCAATGTGGTGGAAAAGCAGTTCGGTTGTATCAAAACAAAACCATTGATGGGAGACGCAAATGGGTACCTACTGCATGGGTGTGTACCGACTGCAGCTTCCTATATACGATAGCATCAGACACCCTGATGTATCCTGTGGGTGGTAAGGAGTATGAGAGGTCATATGGTGGGAAATGCCCGAACTGTGACTTGAAGCTTGCCAGACTCTTTCGTCATAAAAACCCTGTGAAGGGAAAGCAGGAATGGATCTCTACTTCTTGGTATTGCAGTCGCTGTAAATACGTATGGCTTGACACCAGTGAAACTCGATAGTTTGTGTTCCTAAACAGTTAAATATAGCTATCTATTTTAGGGGCAAGGTAGACAAATCAGAGGAAAATCTAATGAAACGCAGTTCACGAGTATGGAAGAAACGAAGGAAGATGCGCTGGAAATGGCGCAAAAAACGAATGCGACGAGAGAAACGGATGCGTAGACAAAAACAGTAAGGTCATATCATAATGGGAGCATGGTGTAACCCGGCATCATTACGGGCTCCAGTTAGGTATGATTACAAGAGGGTCATCTGACGTATGATGAGTAACTGGAGCGATGACCTACGAAGAGACCCGTCGATCTGGGTTCAAATCCCAGTGCTCCCATCCAAGTTCATCACAATAATAAAAGAGGTATGGAAAAAATGAAACCAAGTCTAAGCAACATCAATGTATATACAATCGCCGCCCTCATTGTCCTTATCGGTGGACTCCTTTTTTACATCGTCTGGGGGATTCGCTATAATGTCTGGATGGATGTTGGTGTGTATTCAATCACCATCGTTCTTATCCTTGGTGGCTTGTTTGGTGCGATTCTTTCCCTGACGTTCGACAAGACCACAGAGGAACAACAATAAGCCCGTCTCTCTTAAAATTGCGAAAGTTTATATACGGCGTCACGGTAATCACTGATGAATGGAACAGGAAGAGATGCTGAAAAAATACTCAGGTGAATGGATTTTATTGTTCAACGATCAAATTGTCGACCATAGTCTGAACCTTGAAGATGTACTGCGGGCTGCTGACGAAAAGTTCCCTGCAGACAAATTCCCTGAACACAACATCAAAATATCAAAAGTATTATCTGGCAGCATTCATTTACGATAAGAGAGATATGTCAGAAGCACCCTTCATATTCGAATACGACAATTACCCTTTGATCCCTATCAAGTTTTCCACAAACGAACGAGAGACCCCACTGATTGATGCGCTGCTTGACTCTGGTGGAGATTTTATCGTAATCCCCTATGCGATCGCAAAGTACTTACGACTCAAACTGCAGAAAGCAGGGTTCGTCGATACTGCAGCGGGAGAGACGACACTGTATAAAACCGTCCTTACCATGGTTATTTTCGACGAGACTCGGACATATATGTACGACAACCTTGAAGTGCATGTCTCTGATCGCAATGACCTGCCTGTTCTCCTTGGAAGACACCCTATTTTTGAGGATCATGAGATACTCTTTCAGAAGCATCAAAATAAGTTGATTTTACAGCCGAACCAGCAACACTAAAAACCATTGTTCCTTTTTCAGTGATAATTAAGAGAAACTTTAAATCAACCTTTCCTATTTCTAATTCAGAGGAACGACGTATGGCATACATGTATGAAGGATGGACGTTATATAAGAGGGATGTCACCCTCAAAGGCGGACGTAAGCAAACGATTTATTTCTTTAGCAAACGATCACCAAAAAGTGGGACTGCCTGTGAATTACCACCGGGATACGGTGTTGGTGTCAACAAACGAACTGGTCTTCCCTATCTAAAAAAGAAGTAAGAAACTTCTTTTTTTCTTTCTTTCATTAATGAATATTCTTTTTCCATCTACTGTTGTTCATTTATCGAGAAAATAAGATTATTGTTTTAGAAATGAATCTGTTGAGGTCTGCATTCACTTGTATCGTATACATACAACGAGAGTTTATGCAAAAATAGGCAGCTATGGGCTGAATATAAGTCCATCACTCTATGTTTTTTTTTTTAGAGGAAAAAACAGACAAAATCAGAATTGAAACAACAAACAATATAATGAACTAACAGACATTTCTATGATTTAAAAACGATTATACGACCATATACTGATATAAATGTAGGAAAATATATATCAGACAATTCGGACCTGAATTAATAAAGGCAAACTTTTTGAATGAAACGAATATTAAAACATAAAAACCTGTGGTGATTATCATGCTAGATAGTATTGATTATGCATTTCTCTATGCATGGGTTATCTTGCCTATGTTAATCTTTTTTGCAAGAGTATGTGATGTTACTCTTGGAACGATACGTATTATCTTTGTTTCAAAAGGAATTAAATATTTAGCTCCGATAATAGGTTTTTTTGAAGTTCTTCTTTGGCTTTTGGCAATTGGACAAATAATGCAAAATCTAAACAATGTTTTTTATTTTCTTTTTTATGCTGGAGGGTTTGCAGCAGGGAATTTTGTGGGAATTATCATTGATGAAAAGCTATCAATAGGTACTGTTGGAATAAGAGTAATTCCAAAAAATGATGTTTCGCTGTTGATTGATGCGCTTAGAAAAGCTAAATTTTCTATAACTTCAGCAGATGCAGAAGGCGATAATGGTCCTGTTAAAATCATTTATTCTATTATTAAGAGAAAAAACGCAGATTTGTTTATTAAATTAGTGAAAAGACATGATTCCCAAGCGTTTTATTCTATACAAGATATTCGTTATGTCTATGATGTATTCCCACATATTAAAACTTCCGTCTGGAGACGATCCATGGTTCCTACATTTCGTTTTATTCGTAAAGGAAAATAATATACTCGCTTCAATCATTTAGTAGCTAGTTTCATTAGCGTAGATGTAATATCCGACTTAAAAAAATAGATTCTCAGCAGAAGACGTGGATGGGCCCGTTGAGATTTGAACTCAAGTCACTAGCACCCCAAGCTAGAAGGATACCAAGCTACCCCACGGGCCCAAGGAAGGAAACTAATTCCTCTTCTCTGAAAATCTTATGCGTGCATACTAGAAAGCCTTAATATACTTTATTAGATGAATACCTTGTATGGATTTTGATTTGTTCACGGTGCTTGGGTTTACCGCAGGCGCAGTCACTTCAATGGGGTTCATCCCGCAGCTGATCCGAGGATACCGCACAAAAAAACTTCATGACATCTCCTATGGGATGCCCATGGTTCTTATGAGCGGTATGACACTCTGGCTTCTCTATGGGATTTTACGCAACGATATCGCAATTATCGTGGCAAACTCCTTTGGTGTCTTCTGTAACATCCTTCTCCTTCTTATGAAAAGACGGTATTCTTAGGAGGACAGACTGATTCTTTTTTTAAACAATATCTTAAATACTATGATGCTCAATACCTCCTAAAAATCGGGAACCGGCTGACTCCGCTCCTTAAGTGAACAAAGTATGAAGCAATACACTGAAAAAAAAACAATTTTAGATTCCGTTGCTATCTTCTTCATTAAAAAGATATCGAATTGTTTCTGGGAACTTGCAGACACCTTGTCGTATAAGAACGAAAAAATTGCGATGCTGTACAACAGATTCATCGGCAAGGAATATGAAAAAGAATATGAAAACTGCACCATCGCATCCAACGTAACTATCCTTCATATCGGCTGTGGAGCATACCCGTTAACCGAGATTGTTTTGGCAAGCTGCAGCACAGGGCCTATCGTCGGGATTGATAAAAACCTCCAGACCGTGACACAGGCACGCCAGGTCATTAAAAAAAACAAGCTTGAGGATCGCATCACCATTACCCATGGTGACGGTCTTGATTTCTCCGTAGAAGACTTTGATGTCATCATCGTTTCCAGCTGTTCCTTACCAAAAGTACAAATCCTAAAGCATCTCTTTCAAAAAGCAAAATCACAAAGCACGATTGTCGTGCGAGAGGTCGATATTGCAGTCAATGACATCCTGCAGTGTCTTGACGCGAATCATGATATTGCGTTGATAAAACAAGTACGTCATAACCCGTTTCCCTTCCTTGAGCCGATAGGCTGGACCACGTTCTGTCTGAAAAAGAAATAAGGAAAATCTTTTAGCCCTGCTTCCTCTACCCTAGGGTGTCAACCATGCAAATATCTGCATCAAAACAAGAGAACATCTTGAAACGACCGATACGGTTTCTCTTCAAATGGCGTTCGTTTACCTATTATGAAATGATTTGTTACGTGCTCATGTATGCAGGTGCGATTATGTTTGCGTATGGGATTCAACCGTACACAAATGAGGCAATCAGACTTGTTTTCTTAACGGTTGCAACCCTTTACTCAGGGTTTTTTGCCGCTCTCATCTGGAATGACCTTACTGATAAGGATATCGATGTCGTGGTTCATCCGACACGGCCGATACCGGGCAGACGCATCAGCCAATCCAGGTTCTTTGCTATCGCATTGGTGTTTTCTGCGTTAACGTTTTTTTTCGCGTTGCTGACGAGTCTTTGGTGTCTACTGCTTGTTGGATGTAATGCGTTGTTCGTCACATTCCACAATAAATACCTTAAGAAAAGAGTAAAAATCCCTGCATATTCGGAGATCTTTACACCCGTCCAATGGTTAACTGTACCGATTTTCGGTTTCGTTGCCCTGTGGTCTACCTCTTCGTATGAAGGAGCCATAAACATCTCTCTGCCCCTGGTAGGGCTCCTGTCCATCAACAGAGCACAAATCATCCCCATGGTTCTGCTTGTTTTTTTTTCCTATTTCGCAGATGATGCTCATGATCTTGCGGAAGGAATCAACGATGTGGAAGGGGACCGTAAACTTGGTGTGAGAACCTACGCGACCTCTTTTGGGGAAGAAACCGCTGCAAAAATCTCGTTTTTCATGGTCGTCGTCGCAGGGATTATCGGCATCCTGCTTTGGCTGATGACACTCCTTTCTTTGATTTTTTTGGTCCCGTTTGTTCTCTTATGGTTCTACACCCTAAATCAATCCTACTCACTTATAAAAAGTACAAATGCGTCCCAGCGGAGAGCGCAAGCGAAAATCGTCGGGAAAAAACAATATGACTTCCTCCTTTTCAGTTACACCTTGATTTTCCTTGATGTGTCCTTCCAGCTTTTAAACGCGTATTATCTCCACTTTTCTACTGTAATTGTCTAACCAGGAGTGCCATCTGTGCCCACATCCGGTTCTCTGCTTCATCGATGATAACCGATTGTGGACCGTAGGCCACGTCCTTTGTGACTTCCTCACCGTAATAGATAGGCATGCAGTGCATGAAGATTGCATCAGGCTTTGCTTTGTTCATTACTTCTGGTGTTATCGTGTATTTCCGTAGGTCTGCCAGCCGTTGCGCTCGCTGGTCATCATACCAAAAGGAAACCCATGTGTCTGTGGCTACCACATCGGCGTGTGCCACCGCTGTGATGTTGTCTGTGATTGTTACCCTATGGTTTTTCTTTGCTGCAATCTCTCGTGATTTCGAAACATAGTCTTCTTTTGGCCAGTATTTCTTTGGAGAAATCACAGAGACGTTCATTCCTACACTGCTGCATCCAAGCAGATAGGAATGAGTAAGATTATCATCTCCATCGCCGATAAAGACAAAGTCTAGGTCGTGTAATCGTCCTTTTTTTTCCTTTATTGTCATAAGGTCCGCAAGGATTTGACAGGGATGTTCGAACCGATCCAAGCCGTTGATGACAGGGATTGTCGCATGTTGAGCAAGTTCCTGGAGGTTCCTTTCATCAACCGCTCGGTACATGATCCCGTCAGCATATCGAGATAACACCAGTGCAACATCCTTTGCTGATTCTCGTTTTCCGATGCCTAACTCCGGCCCTGTGAGGAAGATCGCATGACCGCCTAAAAGCGTCATACCGACCTCAAACGACACCCGTGTTCTGGTTGACGCTCGTTCAAAGATCATGACAAGGGTTTTTCCCTCGAGATACCTGACGTGCCTACCTGCTTTTACATCTTGTTTCAATTGAATACCAAGGTCGACGATCTCCTCGATTTCGTCCCCGACATCAAGGATGGAGAGCACATTTTTTTTCATAGGATGGAGCCTAGGAAACAACCTTGAGTATATTAAAATTTTCACATCGCCTCTTTTTCCCTAATGTATCGTTGAGGAAGCGATTCGTTGCATGTGTATTGTTATTCTTGGCCGGGGAGCAAGCTGCAGACGTGCGATGATGTTCTTTCTAAAAAAATGGGATTCAAGAGTAACAGACACCCCAACGCCAGTGGGCGGCAGCATGAAATCAATGGTAAGGACGTTATGGCCTAGCACCGAAAGCTCCCGTTGTGGCTCTATTTTGCAGACTCCTTGGAGAGGAATGGTCTGTGTTCCATCGTCGTATGTTCCTTTGATAACTCCAGGGGCTTCGCAGATGGCAAGCCCAGTATATAACTTATCTGCTCTGACTGATCGGACGTATTCTCTGCTGTCATTGGTCATTGAACAAGTCAGACGCAGTGTTTCGTTTCCTTTCGTTGCAGTCAGGTGTAGTTCGGTAGGATAATAGAAGTCATGGTTCTTGGCATAGGTGATTTTGTTGTAATGGAACGTGATGTCAGAGAATTCCGTGTAGTGTTTCCCGTCTTTTGTAAAGATTAGGATTCCTGCGGCAGGACCATCCATGATCCAGAACATCGCGTTACCATAAAATATGGTCCATCCGTTGTCAAATAATCCCCAGACCCAGTCATATCCAAGAGGATTGTTCTCGGTGCTCAACAGTATTTTTCTGGGGATTCTTAGTGAATGATGCTGCAGCCACCAGAATCCGAGTTTTTTATACACCCATATGGTTTTTAGAACGCCGGAGATTGTTGCCAAGGGATGTTCATAATCAAAACTCCCCCAGACATGTTCGAAGAAACCATCCCCTTGAATCGTGAATGATTCTCCCTTGATTTTCATAGTCCCAGAGATTTTCGTTTTCGGGATGAACCCGTATCGATAGAACCCTATTCCCATCGGTAACCACCCATGGGTGACGTCTTGGGCTACCCAATGGGGAAAGGAGTCTGCATGGGACGTACAATCAATCTCAATGTCATGATCAGGATCATAGAAGTGCATCTGGTAGGTTGGATATGATCCTTTCATGTATGAGTCGCCATGACGCACATCAAAGGTCTCGCTGTTCGATTGTAACCTGGCACCTGGCGTTCGGACATAGTAGATGTATTGTGTGTTTGTATCTTGGTCAAACAAAGTCATATTGCACACAACGCCACGATGCTTTTCATCGACGAATCCTTCGCTGAATGCGACCTTCAGGCTCCATCGTTTTTTATCTTCCTGCGAGACGAAAAACGCCTCTGTTGCCCACCATTCAAGGATTCGAGATGCGTCTCCTCGTTCATCCTGAGTGGTCCATGGGTTGAGCGTCTGATGTTTCTGTTTCATTTTTCAAGCACAGCTATTCTCTTTTGCTTTTATATAGTTTTTACATTCTCTGATGAACAGATGTCTTAAAAGTTTAAATGCAATGATGCTGATTCCTCATTCCTCGTGAGGATGTAACACGTGCCCTTTGCACCCCTGTTGAAAACAAAACTGTTTGCTCATTTTGAGACCATGAGGCCGTATACGCTGTTCTGGTGTGGGCTAGTCAGTCTTCTCGGAGCCTGCCTTATGAATGGAGATATTCCTTCGCTCCGTGTTTCTCTGCTTGTTTTTTTTATCCCGATTTTTGGGTGGATCGCAGGATTGTATCTCGCGGATTTCTTTGACAGGACATTAGACGCTATACAAAAACCGCATCGGCCCATCCCATCAGGAAGAATATCTCCTCGTGAAGCCGTATGTGTTGGTGCACTGTACGCATTACTCGGATTGGGACTTACCCTTCTGCTGCCATTGGTTAACCTATTCCTCGTTTTCCTTGCCGGTCTTCTTGTGTTTTTGTATGCGAAGTTCACAAAAGCACAGGGGCTGCTTGGGAATTTCAATCGCGGTGCGATGACCGTGGTTACCTATTTGTTCGGCGTTTTTTCACTCTCCTCTTTTTCTTCTATTCCATTTGCGCTTTGGTTGCTTTGTGTGGTGTTTTTCTTCCATGATACGAACAGCAACATCATCGGGGCGATTCGAGATGTACACGGGGATAAGAGTGGGGGGTACGCGACCACCCCAGTGCGATACGGGATTTCCCGGACGCTTCATATCTCTGTGTCTTTGAGCCTAGTGTATCTGCTAACCACCTTGGGCTTCTATTCCTTCTCTGGCATACTTTCCCATCCTGTCTATTTTCTTGTGTTCCTCGTCATTGGAATACTGATTCTCTGTGCAATGTACCTGATCTTATTTACTGCGGGTAGTGCACTTACCCAAAGGCAATCACTGCATGCCCATGAGTTATTCGTTGCAGAGCGCATCATCTTCGCGTCTGCCTTTATCGTTGGAACAGCCAGTGTCCCTCTTCTCTCGTTTTCCATTTTTCTTCTCTGTCTTGTGGTAACCCTTCTCTCCCAACATCTTTTACGAGAACGATATGAGTTAACCTAGAGAGTATGAACTGTCTTGTCACAGGAGCCTCCGGCTTCATAGGATCCATGCTGATCAAACGACTTGTTCAGAAGGGTCATCAGGTACGAGCTGTTCTTCATACCTCTCCGCCACCGTATCGCGACAGCCAGGTCGACTATATCACTGCTGATCTGACCATCCCATCGTCGGTATCAGGTCTTGTTCACGTTGGCGATGTCGTCTTCCACTGCGCGGCCCTTGTAAAGGATTTCGGGTCGAAAAAAGACATCATGAACGTCAATCTCAACGGAACACAGAATCTAGTAAAGGCGTGTGAGAAAAAGATACAGCGATTTATTTTCCTTAGTCATCTTCACCATGTATCAACAAAAAAAATAGGAAGCTACAGCCAGTCAAAAGCACAAGCAGAGCACTATCTGTTACAGAGACATCATGACGAACACTTCCCCGTAGTTATCATCCGACCCGGAAACGTCTATGGACCTGGCGCGACACTATGGTGCCTTCGCCTGCTCCAGGCCATCCAGCAGAATCGCATCGCCTTGATAGACCACGGGACCGGACTGTTCCTTCATACCTATATCGACAACCTTCTGGATGGTCTTCTATCCACCCTCATCGCATCAGACATCGAAGGGGAGGTCATCGATATCACTGACGGGGATAACACCACAACATGGAAAACCTATCTCAACGACCTTGCAGCTCTCGCGGGAAAACCACCAATTACTCGCACTATCACAAAAACCACTGCCGCTCTCATCAGTCGATATATGATGATGCGGTACCATCTTTTCCATAAAGATCCTCTCCTTACACCAACTGCGGTTCGCATTTTCACAAACAAACACAGCGTTTCAATCGAAAAAGCAACAAGGCTTTTAAGCTATTCCCCATCGATTGACTACACAGAAGGAATGAAACGCATGGCGCTTTGGTTAAAAAACGAACAGTACATTTAAAAAAATACTCATGTTTAAAGAAATGGAAGATCATTTCAAAAAGAGTACCTCCTATGTCAAACGTACAGCTCGAGCGATTATTTTCAACGATTCAGACGATTTTCTTTAAAGAGATTGGGAAGAAGATCACAACAAACGCCTTGAAAAACATCATGGATCTGTTCTTTATTGTGTTTGAAAAAGTAGGATGCAAATTCGAGGTCATCTCTGACATCTATTTACATCTGTATAAGGAGATTGTTTCCAAAGAAGTCACCATGGCACAAATCTCTACGAAGGACCGGGTCCTTGTCATTGGAAGCGGGTCTTTGCCAGCCACACCAGTGCTTATCGCGCAGAACACCCAGGCACAGACCACATCCATTGATAAAGACTGCAACGCGGTCAAGGAGGCGGCACAGTATGTGAAAAACCATCATCTTGAACAGACCCTGAAGATAGAATGCGCTGATGGGGCTACGTATCCTCTAGAGCGGTTCACGATCATCGTGGTGCTGTATGGGGTAAAGAAACCAGCAGAGATACTGAGGTATCTTGGCAGTCGTATCAATCCAGACACCCGCGTCATTTATAGAACCATCACCGATTCCAACGGAGCAATCACCGATAAAACACTTAACCTCTCAGCATATTTCCACATCAAAGATCGTGTCCATAGCGAGACGTTGGGGTCGTTTGATTCTTTTCTGTTGTCAAAAAAAGCGATCTCTTGATGTACATCAGAATTTAAAGTCTCTTTTGTAGTAGCGACGGAACGTGTAGTTCGTACCCGCAGGAAGAATCGCTGCGGTGTTCCGGACAATTGCAAACGTCCGAACAGCACGCTGGATGACGTCAGGTATCTTGTAGAATCGTTTTGCTACCTTTCGTGCGCCTTCAAATAGCTCCTGTTCCGTCATATGCAAGGGTTTGAACACCACGTCAACCTGGTTATACCGCGTCCAATCTCTGCTCGTGATTCTCCCTTCACGCTCTAAGCGATCATACAATGGTGTACCTGGATAGGGTGTCAGGATGTTTATCTCCACGGCGTCTAGCTCCCATTCATACATCTTCTCCAGGGTCAAATCAAAGATGTCAGGGGTGTCCTGGTCAAAACCAAAGATAATGCCCCCTTGAACCGCCATCCCATGTTTATGCAGTCGTTTAATGGTCCGCTTAAAATCCTCTACCTTATTGACCGTTTTTTTAATCCCGTTTAACGACTCCTGGCTTACTGATTCAAACCCAACGAACCACTCCACACATCCTGAGCGTTTTGCGAGATTGAGAAATTCGTCGTCGACTTTCCCAAGCACATTCGAGTTTCCATTTGCAACCCATCCTTTTCGCACCTTTTGTCTGATAAGCTCCTTGAAAAGCTCCCGTGAATATGGTGGGTTGACTGTAAGACTTGGGTCATGGATGATATAGACCCGATTTGGCATCTGCTTGATCTCTTCAACCACGTTTTGAACCGGACGCTGTTTCACACCATGTTTACAGAAACTCGCAATCGCACAGAACTCGCATTGATTTGGGCATCCTCTCGTCGATTGCACCGCACCAAGCAGGGGGTTCTGACGAATGAGATCACGTCTGATCGGGGGAATCGCTGCCATATCAAAATCAGGGCTTGGGCCGTAAAATTGTTGTAACCTCCCTTTCTCAGCATCAGCAATAAGCGTTGGCCAGATTGCTTCCGCTTCCCCAAGAACGACACTGTCAGCATGCTGTATTGCCTCCTGTGGCATCGCAGTCGGATGATACCCACCCAGCACCACTTTTTTCCCTCGTCTGCGGAACTCGTCAGCAAGCTCATAGACATGTGGCGCGGTCATCGTGTAACTGGTTATCCCGATAAGATCAGCGGGGTCATCAAAATTGATATCTTCATAGTTTTCATTGACTATTTTCACGGTATGATGCTGTGGGGTGATTCCTGCAAGATGAGGAAGCGTGATAATAGGATACCCAAACAATATAGAGCTCCATGATCCTTTATCGGTATACGTCGTCGCCCCATGTTCAATACGTGGAAACACAAGTAATATGTTCATGATGCCCGTCTAAGATAACAAAAGGCTGTTTTAATATTTGCTCTTTGCTGTTGATTGGGAAGATTACGGCAGGTCTTGTTCCCCGGGGCCGGTGTAATCATAGTCAATCGTAAACATCTCACGCATCGGTTTTTCCTCTGTCTGCTCCTCGTACACCTGTGCGGTTAATCCTGCCACCCTGCCGAGTAAAAAGAAGGCTTTCCCAAGCCGCCAATCAAACCCCATATCGGAGATGATTGCGGCAATTGCGCCATCCACGTTAATAGGCAGTTTTTTTCCTTGGGATTTTTCTAAAGCAGATTCAATTGCCTTGGATAAAGCGACATGGTCGTTTGCGATTTTTAGCTCTTCTGCTAGTTCGAATAAGCGTGTGGTACGAGGGTCCTTTGTATGAATCCGATGACCAAACCCAGGGATCCGCTTCTTCTGATCACTGCTGTCTTTAACGAGAGCTGTTGCGACCATTTCAAGTGGTTTTTCCTCTTTTTTCATTCGCAGCACGCCTTCCTGCAAGAATCTTGCTCCTTTTTCTATCGCACCACCATGAGCATCACCAATGGAGAGAATCCCTGCAGCAACCGCAGTCGGCAGCGGTACTCCTCCTGAAGCGACGGTCCGTGAGGCAATTGATGACGGAGGCGTGATTCCATGATCAACACATGCGGTAAGAATCGCATCCATCATGTGCCCGTCCTCCTTTGAGGGGAGTCTCCCTTTCAAAAGCAGATACACTACAGAGGCGTACGGGATATTCCCGATGAGATCCTCCTGACGGTATCCTTTGGTCACGATATGATTCGGTTCTATCTTAGAAATCGATGTTTTCCATCTCATGGTTTCTCCTCTTTAACGACCCGTACCATGTCAAGAATCGTTCCATCAAACCATTTGATGATCCCGATGATCTCCTTACCAAGAGAAGGCGCCTTTGGCGTCCCGGTCGCCTCATACGCCATGTTCTTCAAATCCTGGATTGGAACCGTTGGGATTGTACCTTTGATTTTCCCAAGAAGGTCTGTCCGTATCGGGTTCATCGCGATACCTCGGTTTGTTACAATGGCATCAATCACAGACCCTGGTGTGGTGATGGTGGTGACGTTCTCCCGGATGATTGGGTTGGTTTTTCTAAAAATCGGGGTGGAGATTATGGTAAGAGTGGAGCCTGCGGCTGTATCCTGGTGGCCTCCTATTCCATGTAAGAGTCGGCCATCGCTATGGGTGTTGACGTTGACGTTATAATGGACGTCAACCTCGGTTGCCCCAAGGACCACGACATCAAGGCTATCAGCGGTGCGTCCTTTTGATGTCGGATCAGCATAATGACCGATGTCCGCAGGTATACCGGGATCGTTTTGGATGAAACGGATTGATTCGGTATCAAATACCTGCGAGTAATATATTTTCTTCACATGACCTGCTTTGTAGATATCGATGATGAATTTCGTCAGCCCCCCGGTGGCGCATGCTGCAACAACGTTTTTCTCTTCAAGACGCTCCCCAAGGTATTTGACAGCAGCAAGGGAAATCCCCCCTGCTCCTGACTGAAACACCATTCCATCTTTGATTAGTCCTGCTGCATCCATGAGGTCGACGCATTGGCAAGCGATATTCAGTTTCTCGGAGTCATCGGTGATCTTCAAGGATCCTGACACGATTTGATTTGGATCGCCGATTCGGTCGACCTGCACCACATAATCCACGTACCGCTCCTGAATCTCCTGGGAGTTACAGGGGTACTCCACGATGGTGTCTGTGACAACGATGACATGTTTTGCGTTCAATGCGTCGATTTGCGAATATGAGATGGGTCCAAACGCACTATCACCCAGCATACCGGTGCAGTTCCCTTGCTCATCAGATGCTGATGCGGCGATGATTGCGATGTCGATAGCAAGTTCCCCTGTTTTCACCGCACCCCATCGTCCTCCATGGGAGCGAAGGACAACCGGGCTTTTCAAAGGGTGCTTGGAGACATAATCGCCGACAGAATCATTAAGACTTCCTTCAATACGGCTGACCACCCCCTCTTTAATAAAATCAATCACTGGTTTATGAACAGTAAATAGAGCGGTCTGCGCAAGGCGGATGTCTTTTATCCCAAGGTCTTTTATCGCAGCAAGCGTCTGGTTGACCACGAAATCACCGTTGCGGAGCTGATGGTGAAACGATACGGTCATCCCGTTTTTCAACGGGCAGTTCTGTAACGCCTTTTCAAGGGTAGTAAGCTTGGAGGCAAACCCATACTTGCGTGCCCCTGAAAACGGTGTGAATGTCATATCCCCGATGGTTGTCTCAACCATTCTACCAGCGGCGTTCTGTACTTCCACCCGCTCACTTCCGTTTTTTGATTTCAAAATCGATAAAATCACAATGATGGATGATGATTGCCTCTACCGTCCGGTTCATGGTATCGCCTTCATGGGAATGCGCGGCGATGATATGGACGACTTCCCTAGGTAGGTTGCATTCTTCAGCGAGCTGAGCCCCAGCCGCGGGATGGCGGATTTTCTGTCCAAACGCACTCTTTACGATTTTTCCATTCCTCATCTCATACTCTAAGAGTTTTCCGACATCATGAAGCAATGCCCCTGCGATCACATGGTCTTTGTTGAGCGGCTCGTCTCGGATATTTGCTATATTCCATGCAAGCGTTGTGATTCTTTTTGTATGGTCCACGAGAAGACCTGAGTTTTCAAATAAAAGGGTAAAAGGAATCTCTTGAAGATTCGTCCAGCCTCCGCGATCAGCAGCATTTTTCCACACCTCCAATACTTTACTTCTCAATTCTTTATCCTTTATCAGGGTAAGCTCTACAAAATACTTCTCGATATCGCGTTTTTCGATCATAGAACGCCTCCGCGTGTGATTGGGGTAATTGGTGATTGTATTAATAAAAATATGCGCGTGGGACAAATCGGTACTGATTGTACAAGAAACTATTAATATTCTCCCGTAAGAAACACCTTATAGCGATATCGTTTGGTGGAGAATGAAAATCAAGAAAATAGATACGATCATCATCGTAGTGCTCATCGTAGTCACGATGCTATTTTTGGTTAGGGCAGACTATATCAGCTCGATTCTCCCAGATGTTCATACTTCTCCCCCTGGAGATAATACGACTGTGGTTACGCCTCTGCCGCCTGAGAAACTACCAACTCCACCAACCTCTCTTATCCCTGCGTATCGACGTGATGTCTCTGCAGTAGACGAAGGTGCGCATTTCAGCAAGCTTCGTATCTCTCGGGAATGGTGGTATTTTACTGCTGTTTTTAATGATAGCGTAAGCCATTTGAAGGATTGGGTGGTTGCAGTCAGCTTCAACCATATGGCACGTGGTGACCTGCTTGGGACCAACAAACCGGATTTGCTGGTTGTCAGTCTCCTTGGCAATAACAGTCAGACGTATGGTGGGATGATCAACAAGGAGCATTATCTGGGGATCCTTCAGGACGGGACTCTTGTTGCAGGCTCACCGGGAGTAAAGATACAGTTTGGGAACTCCTGGGCGGAAGGCTCATTCCCAAGATGGCATGTCCACGCCGAGGATGCTGATATCGACCCGTCTGTTGAGATTGTTGTTGATCTGGATTATACCGCATGGTCTCTGCCAGTATGGACCCTTGGGTCACAGGCGATCGATATATCAGACAGCGAGGTAGCAGGCTATGTGGTGCTCGGCTGTTCAGTCTCTGGCACGGTCACGATCAATGGTCAGACATACCTTGTCAAAGGGACAGGCTCCTACGAGCATTCCTGGACACCCAATGCAATCAACAGGTTATTGATTGGAGGCTGGGACTGGTTCTCCCTTACAATGGAGAACGGATGGAACATATACGGAACGAACTACCTGCTTAATCCTCAGGTGGTTACTGATACATTGTCCAGTGTGGATCCATTCGGTACGCTTCTGATTACGACCGATCGAGGAGAAACTGTTACGGAGTTAAAGGATGTGAACCTCAGAATAACGAAGAGAGACGAACAAGTGTTCCCTTTGATAAAACTCCCCTCTGTGTTTAGCATCAAGGCAGACCCAAGTGTCAATCCACTATATGTGATTAGTCAATCCCTGTTGTATGGGACAAAAACAACATTGAGTGCAGAGCTTTCTATTACCCATTCGACTACGAAAATATGGAAGTTTCCTACCTATCTGGGGATGAAAATAGGGTATTGTATCATTGATGGGTCGGTTTCATGGACTGACAATGACGGTGACCATGACGTTCCCATTTATGGGATTGGTGTTTCTTGGAACATGCGTGCGCTTTTGTAAATGGGTTAGTGTACAACTTCCACCGTGGCATTATCCGCGTTTAACACAATGGTGTCCCCGTCTTTGATTTGGTCGATGTCTATCTTATCAACGCAGGGGATCCCCGCCAGGATGACCCCGGTGGCGACAATGGTTTCTGTTTCTTTGTTGATGATCCCTTTCGGGGCGACACCGTTTTTTTGTAACCCGTAGATGACGTAGGAACCGACAGTAGATCCTTTCCCGCAGGGGAATACAAGGATTTTGTCTTTTACGTTCTTTCCTTCAAGCGGATGGCCTTTTTCGATGACGATGCCTGTTTTGATGTTGATGCCGCCGTAGAATCCTATAGGGTCTTTGGAGACTAACGCGGTCCCTTTGACGTTCCCTGGGGCGATGGTCCGTCCTTTCATCATAATACAGCCTCCAGGAGCTTCTCGAGGTTTGTAAAACACACATTTTGTTTGCAAAACCCGGGGAGGTAGTTCCCTGCCTTCCCAGAATTGACCCCTGTGGTTTTGTATCCCATCTCCTCGATGGGTGAGACGACCATACAGGTGTCCGCAACGATATATCCTCCTGCGTTTTCAATAATCTCAGCGTATCCCATGCGTTCTGCTGCTTCCTTCATCATCCGAGAGGTGCACACCCAGACCGGTTTGCGCAGTTTCCTTCCCTTCAGTTTCATAGCGACCGCAGAAATCTCTCGGAGAGATGCATGCGGGCAGCCGAGGATGACGATGTCAGGTTCTTTACCGGTGTTGAGTTTCGCATACGCCTCGTCCAATTCTTTTTTTGTGACCGTGATGGTTTCAAGGTTGTCTTTCTTCACAAGGTCTGCCTCTGGAGTGAGCCCTTCGACATGATACAAAGCGACCGCACCTGATGCGGCCATGGCTGCACCGAGCGCCTTGAGCTGGTCCGTGTCTGCATTTGTAATGCCGGTAAAGTAAGGAATCTTGTTTTTCACTTGTTTACCGACATGATAGCCAAGAGCACCGAAGTCTGCATCAAAGATCAGATTAGTTTCTATGTTTACTTTGATCGTCGGTTGTCTGTTCTCCCAAAGGTGGAACCCGTAGTTTGGTGTTTTACCTAGGATTGCTGCCGCGAGAGCAGATGGTCCTCCCTCCCTGTTTGTTCGTGCGCCGATGACCGAGTTGGAAAATGAGATAGCTGAGGATTCTGACCATGCGATGTGTTCACGGAACCTCGGGAGATTTCCTGCGAGATAGGGTGTGCAGGTCGCGGTGATGACGATACCCATACTTTTAAACGCATTCATGATGCGTAGCTGGTTTATCGCAAACTCCTTTGGGAAGTGAAGGGTCTCCCAGTCCTCCAAATCCATCCCTGCAGGGTTAAGGAATGTAAGGACTTTTACCTTGGCTCCTTTCCCTGCGAGATCCTCCAGAAACTCAGTTCCTGGATCTGCGATAGACTTATAGGAGACACCTGCGACTTGCACTGACCCTACCGGGATCATTTTATCAGCACCATAGATATCACCCAGCTGAACAAGCAACCGAAGCATTCGTTCCGGGACTTCACCATGTTCTCCCTTAAGTATTGATTCTTCCTCTTTTGTTAAATACATATCCTGATAACCCCCATATGGACAGGGTTATATGCTTGGATTATATTTTAGTGTTTTTGTTTGAAGACCCAAGCAGTTGCTCTTTGTTGCATGTAAAGAATATCCTGAGAGGTGGTCCTGGAAAGTATCCCCAGAAAACCACTGCTTTTTTTAAGAAGCAAAAAAAAGCTTCTGGTTGTTTCTTTCAAGAAAAAAAATCCTTACATCGTTTAATGTTTCATATCCATTTGATACTCAGATTTTTTTCACTAACTTCCTGCAGTTCTCCACAAGCTGATTAATTTCCTTTGTTGTTGCATGATCAACATGCACACCGCCGATTGCAACCACCTTTTTGTTGTATTTTTTACATGCTGCCTGTGCAATCGGCTGTAAAACGATGTCATCATAATGTCCGGTCAACCGAATCGCTTTTACTTTCATACCCGGCTGTGCAATTACTACGCCACCAACATGGGGCCGTTCTCCACCACCAAGAAAAAAAACCAAGTCATCGCCGATATCATGGCGCTGCAGCCAAACTCTATATCTTCCTCTACCGGAGGTAATCATCAAGGCTCACTTTTTGGTACTTCACAATCTCATACTTGCTCTTATCCACATCAAATGGGATTGTTGCATCCACACCAACCTTATCCGTTAACGCCTTCTTTCCTTCCTCTTGTTTGGATGACGGATCAAGGGAACTACCGGGTTGATCCAGCTTTACCACTAAATCCTTACCACCCTGAAAACGGGTTGCTATTGCCCATTCCACCGCATTTGGATTATACATGTCAACGTCATCGTCGATGATGACCACATGCTTCATGCTTTTATGACCCTTGAACGCTGCATCAATCGCCTTCTTCCCATCATCAGGATTCTTCTTCTGAATTTGTACGATCCCATGTAGCCATGAGCCGCCACCCATGCTGACTAGAACATTTTTACAGCTCGCAACCTTGCTGACCTCATCATAGATAGTCGGTTCCTTAGGCATCCCCATAAGGATCTTATGTTCAAGTCTCCCTGGGATTAACGCTTGGTACAGCGCGTCCTTCCGATGTGTGATGCAATCAACCACAAACACTGGCTCCTTCCGTTCGAAATCGCGGGTCTCAGTGAGATCCACAAACGGACCCTCCTGGTCCACCTCTTTTGTCAGTCGCCCCTCGATGACAAACTCGGACTCCGCAGGGACCTCAAGGTCCTTGGTCTTGCATTTCACCATCTTCATAGGAAACAGCGTATTTGCGATGGAAAACTCATCAACACCTGGCGGAGGACCAAGCGATGCAGCAATCATGACTGATACGGAATTACCGATGCATACCGCCATCTCAAGATCACCGGTACTCGTATCATAGGTGGTACGTGTCTGACGACCTTTGATCAAACGAGCAGTGAATCGGTTTGCCCCCCGTTCCATCAATCGATGATACGACACATTCCGACCGGTCTGCGGGTCTTTGATCGTTGCAACTGTCGCAGTCGCATACCGCCCGCCATCACCTGGTAAATGAGACAGCAACGGCAGTTTCCCAAGATTGGGATTCTTCACCACTACCTCCTGACATGGCCCCGTATCGATGATCTCGGGGACTGTCGGATGACGCATCGAATCTACCAATTTGCTCAGCAGTCTTTCCTTTGTCGTCCCAAGCCCCTGCGCGATGATATCACGATCAGAGGTGATTCCCCCAAAAACAGAGAAAGGATATCCTTTCACATGCTCAAAAATCACAGGTTTCTCATTAAGGGTATACAAGATATTAGCGATTTCATAGTCTACAGAAACTTCTTTTTTGATACGAACAAGTTTCTCCTGCTCTTCTAGCAGCTTTAGAAACGGTCGAAGATGCATAGCTACTCCACACTCTCACGCGATGCCCCAATAACGGTTTTCACAGTCTGGAACCCTTCCTTCTCAATCGCGGTGGCGACCTTATTTTGTAATTCCTTCCCGGGCGTCAATGCAATCATATTTCCACCAAGACCACCTCCGGTGAGCTTTGCACCAAACGCACCAGCCTCACGGGCGACACTAACAAGAAAATCTAATTCGCGAGAGGACACCTCTATCTGCTGCAGCAGCTTATGATTCTCGTTCATCAACTTGCCGACATCCTGCAACGATCCATCATGAATCGCTCGTTTCGCAAGATACGCGATGTTCTCCGCCCGATCAAACACTTCATCATACTTCTTCGGATTGTTCTCCTTGCGTTGCTTGACTCCTTCCACAGCCAATTTCGTATCGGTCACCTTCCCGGTGTTGCCAATCACGATCTCAACGGGATTTGACAACGCAATCCGATCGATAACGTTCTTTTCTCCTTTCTGAAACCAGATCAAACCCCCATACGTAGATGCGGTGTTATCCACCCCCGATGGCGTCCCATGGTATCCTTTCTCACCTTCGTAGGCGATCTCATTGATTTCATCATCAGATAAACTCATATCAAAGTATTCGGCAAGTGCCCGCGCAACCGCGACACAGGAGGCAGCAGATGCACCAATACCACTTGCGGCGTACAGATTTCCCTCGAGAGTGATACTAATCCCGTTCTTAGAGAGATCCAGACCCATTTTCTTAAACATAAGCGCAAAGGATTCCTTCTGTTGCGCAAGCTTATCTTCCTTATATTTTGGTGTCGCTGGTCGCTTGTCTGCAAGGATGAACCCCGCTTGGTTGTATGGTTCGATTTTTGCAACCGTATAGTTCCCAATCGCTGAAACAATCGATGGAATCCCATATACGACAAAGTGTTCATTAAACAAAATAGCCTTTCCGAAACCGATGCCATGACCTTTCTTCATACACTATCCCATAGCGTTCATAGATGAGTCACAATACACGATAAGTATATTATTTTTATGGAATTACCCGCTTTCCTGCACCACATCGGTGCAGTACCGTTTCATAGAACAATGTCGACAACGTCTTGCGTCATCGTGATTCCTTTTGACAGTCCCACTACGTAAAGAAGTTCTCATGGTTTTTATCACTGATTCAAGCTCGAAGCGTAATTTCGGATCAAATGCAATTGAAAAAGGTACATTATTATATAGTAATATGCCTTCTGGAACAAATACACCTGATGCGTCCTCAAGGATTTGACAATACGCAGCAAGCTGGAACACTTGACTTTGATGCGGATACGTGCCTCTCCCTGATTTCACCTCCACGGGGATGGAATGGTTTTGTTTTCGTATAATGAAGTCAGGTTTTCCAACAAGCTGAAAACGATTTGAAAAGAGTGGTTTTGCAGGGGTATTTAGATCAGAATACAGAATCAACCCCTCAGGGAGCCCATAAGATTTTCTTTCTTTTCTCACACTGGACTGTACCCAATATGCATACGTAAGAAAAATAAGTGCAGCAAATACAAATAAAAACCCAAAAACAAGGATATCTACAGGATCACCTCCAGAAGAATGAGAAAAATCGCTAGACACAATATTACAAAACCAACCAGTGTATACCATCGTGCAGACCGTAACCGTATCTCAAAACCCTCGATTGTGTTTCCCAGACTGATATGTGCCTGTTTCCCTGGTTCAAGGAACGGGGATTCAGCCTCATACCCACAGCGCTGCAACAACCAGGCATATGAACAGTACATGTACTGGCCGATTTCAGATGCGCTTAACACGTCAGATTTCCGTTGTACCTTTGTCTTCCCCATCGATTTTCGTGATAGCGCAACACTATTTATAGCTACAGGGGGGATGACCGAAACAACACCAACGGGTTATTTGGTTTTTCCCAAACGTTTTCAGACACTATATAAACTCCAACAGATATAACAGGAAAATAACCCTAGATAATGATGTGATTGCTATGGAAAAGAAAATAAAACAAGTAACAGGAATCTTTCTGGTAAGCCTGATGGTGTGCGCAAGTCTTGTGGCCATTGTCGCATTCTCGCCACTTGATAGGGGAGCCTACACATATGAACTTGATACATTCGGATCATATGATGAACTGCTTTCTTTCCTGCAGAAACGATTTGAATCAGCAGCAAACCAGGGACGCTATTACGACTCGATGAACATCCTGTTCGCCAAATCAGAATCAGGAGCTGCAGAGGATGGGTCGTTAGGTGGTGAGGCGCCTCCTTCCTATTCAACGACCAACGTGCAGGTCGCTGGTGTTGATGAGCCTGATATTGTGAAAACCGATGGGACCTACCTGTACGTGGTCGCCAATCAAACGATCTACATTATCAAGGCATACCCGGTGTTCGACGCCACGATTCTTGCTCAGATTCGCATAACAAATGTCAGCATCAGTAACATCTTCATCCGTGATGACCACCTGGTGGTGTTCGGTAACACTGGAGGTTTTTACGGCTATCCTCTTCTAGAGGATGGCGTAAAGGAGGAGATAGGGCGACTTGGTATGTGGTGGGGTGGTATCCAGCAGACCGTGATTCGTGTCTATGACCTTGGTGAACGGACAAACCCGACCCTTGCTAAGGAAATAAAAATCGACGGTGGATACTTTGATGCCCGTTTGATTGATGAGTACGTCTACGTGGTCGCAACAGAATACACCTATCATATCTTTTATGCTGTTGATGAAAAGAACTACACTCTATCCATCCCTCAGATCTGTATCGATAACATTAGTGAAAACATCTCTGCAAATGACATCTACTATGTTGATGTCCCGGAGCTTTCTGACACCATGACCCACGTGATATCGCTAAATCTTGACACCAATGATGTTGTGCAGAAAAGCTTTCTGCTTGGCAGCTCACAGACGATGTATGTCTCAAAACACAGTATTTTCCTTGCATCGGTCCATTACCCGTACTATCCGCTGTTACTAGGTGGTGATGACACCTCATCAACAAACACTGAAGTGATCACTATTCTGCATAAAATCTCTATTGATACGGGGGATGTCGCGTACATCGCGCAAGGAAAAGTACCGGGCTATATCCTAAATCAGTTCTCAATGGATGAATTTAATGGCTTCTTCAGGATTGCTACGACCTCGGGAAACAACTGGATGGAAGGCTCTCAGACCCAAAACAACATCTACATCCTTGACGAGAACCTCAAACAAGTTTCCAAAATTGAGAACATCGCACCTGGTGAATCCATCTACGCAGCTCGGTTCCTTGGGAATCGCGCGTACCTCGTAACATTCGTCCAGGTTGACCCGCTATTCACCCTTGATTTATCTGACCCGTACAATCCACAAATACTTGGAGAGCTGAAAATCCCTGGATACTCAAATTATCTGCATCCCTATGATGAGGACCATATCATCGGCATCGGAAAGGAAGTTGATTCAACGAGTTTCACGTTCGCCGCGATTCAGGGTCTTAAAATCGCGTTGTTTGACGTTAGTGACTTTGAACATCCAAAAGAAGTCGCAAAAGTCGTCATCGGCGACCGTGGGACAGACAGTCCAGCGCTCTACGACCATAAGGCATTCCTCTTCGATAGAGAAAAAGAACTGCTTGTCATCCCTGTCAGCCTCTATGAGATTACGCAGGAGGTTAAAGACCGTTACGTCGAAAGTCAGGGGATGGAACCCCTCTACGGTGAATTTACCTTCCAGGGTGCGTATGTCTATCGGCTCAGCCTTGAGACTGGTTTTGAGCTCAGGGGTAGAATCACCCATCAGACATCGGAGCAGATGCAATATCCAGAGGATTACTATTGGTACTGGGGAATGTCCAATACAGACATTACCCGGACGTTGTATATCGGTGACGTCCTGTACACGATTTCAGATTCGATGGTAAAGATGAACGACCGTACGGATCTAAGCGAAATCGGAAGCATCAGCCTCTCCTAGTTCATACTCACACATTGGTGAGAGAGGGAAGCTTTTATTTCTTCCTCCTTCTCCTCCCATCTTCCCTCTCCTCTCACCTTTCTCATTCTTTTTATTACTTGCAAGGGAAGAAATTTTTTTGGTGTGCTTGTTCTAAAAATACACGGAAAACCTATTAAATAATAATGGATGAAGGTCGTAAGGGTCTTTCATGACTGAAATATTAGGTATACGACGAGAGGATAAGAACCGCTGGGAAAAAAGAGTACCTCTGACCCCAGACCATGTGCGTGAGCTACAAAACAAACATGGGATTACAACCGTAGTCCAACCATCAGCCATCCGTGTCTTCCCTGATGAGTTGTATCGGCTGGTTGGCGCCCAGGTTCAGGATGATCTGTCGCCAACCTCTGTCGTGTTCGCAGTAAAGGAAATTCCTGCTGACCTCTTTGAAAAAGGAAAGACCTACGTTTTTTTCTCCCATACCATCAAAGGACAGAAACAGAACATGCCGATGTTGAAAAAAATGATGGCGTTGGGTTGCACGTTGATTGATTATGAACGTATCGTTGATGATAAAGGACGGCGGCTTGTGTTTTTCGGTAGATTCGCTGGTCTTGCCGGTATGGTTGACAGCTTATGGACGTTAGGGCGTCGGTTGCACTGGGAACATATCGATACCCCGTTTAATGCGATTAGACAGACGATCCATTATAGGGATCTTGCTGAGATCAAAGACCATTTCACTGCAGTTGGAGCGGATATCATGACCAACGGGTTGCCTCCATCGTTGACACCGTTGATCATCGGTTTCTCTGGATATGGCAACGTCTCCCTTGGTGCACAGGAAATCCTTGAGAGGTTACCAGTAAAAGAGATACAGCCAGGAGATCTTGCATCAGTGTCTCAGAATCCATCAAACAGAACCATCTACAAGGTTGTGTTCAAGGAGCAGCATATGGTAAAACCCGTTATGGCCGGCAACGCATTCGATTTGCAGGACTATTACAAGAACCCTGAGAGATATCGTTCTGTATTTGACCAGTATGTCCCGTATCTCACCATTCTTATGAACTGCATCTTCTGGAGCGACCGATATCCGCGTCTTCTGACCAAGGACTATATGAAAAAAGCTTTTCTCATGTCAGAAAAACCACGACTACGGGTGATAGGTGATATCAGTGTCGACATCAACGGAGCGATTGAATTCACCGAAAAGACTACTGCCCCTGATGCACCTGTTTTTGTGTACAACCCTATCATTGATACAGTTACGGATGGTTATGAAGGAGACGGTGTGGTCGTGATGGCGGTGGATAATCTCCCCTGTGAACTGCCCAAGGAGTCTTCAGAATCGTTCAGTCAGACGCTCCTGCGGTTCATCCCAGGGATCATGAACGCTGATTTCACGGTGGATGACTTCAACATGCTTGCATTGCCAGATGAGATTAAAAACGCGGTGATCCTCTATCAAGGGAAGCTTACCCGACGGTATCAGTACATCAACAAATATTTATAAGGTCATCTGTTTCGCTGCTTCAAACTTTGATAGAATAGGAGGCAACCTCATGAAGAAGATCCTTGTCCTTGGCGCAGGCATGGTGTCACGACCGATAGTCCGGTACCTTTTAGGTCAACCTGATTTTCATGTGATTATGGCAAGCAGAACCGTCAGTAAAGCAGAACAGATGATCGACGGACATACGCAGGGAGAGGCATTCTCATTAGATGTCACCGATGATAAAAAGGTAGAGGAGTGTGTTTCCAAGTCAGATATCGTGGTCAGTCTTTTACCATACACGTATCATGTGAAGGTCGCGGAAATGTGCATATCCCATACGAAGCACCTGATCACCACCTCCTATGTCAGCGATGCGATGCAGGTGCTTGATACGAGAGCGAAGGATGCAGGGATTCTGATTCTCAATGAATGCGGTCTTGACCCGGGCATTGACCATATGTCAGCAATGCGGATCATCCATGAGATCGAAAAGAAGAAAGGAACGGTGGTTAGTTTTAAGTCAAGCACTGGTGCGCTTCCTGCCCATGAGGCAAACACCAACCCGTTTGGATATAAGTTCTCCTGGTCACCCCGCGGTGTACTTCTCGCATCCCGGAATGCAGCGAAATGGCTTGAGAACGGAAAAGAAATCTCTATTCCTGGTGAACAGTTATTTGAGAACTACTATTTGCAGGATATAAACGATATCGGGACATTTGAGAACTACCCGAACCGTAATTCACTCCCCTACAAAGACATCTATGGACTGAAACATGCCAGAACCGTGTACCGGGGGACCTATCGGATGACTGGATGGTGTGAGACTCTGCGTGCCATCGTCGCCCTTGGTTGGCTGCGTGAGGAACAACCAACAGGTTTTACTGGAAAAACCTATGGGGATCTTACCAGATTTTTGATTGGTGCAAAACCAACGGATAATCTCCTGCAGACAACAGCAAACCACCTTGGTCTTAAACCGTATGCTGCGGTTATCAAACGACTTGGATGGCTTGGTCTTTTTAGCGACGAACCGCTGCCTTTGGAGAAGAACAACCCTTTGGATTACCTGAACGTATTGACCCTGCAAAAGATGTCTATGGGTCAGCATGAGCGGGACATGGTCGTCATGCACCATGAGTTTATCGCCAAGTATCCAACAAAAATGGAGTACGTCACCTCTACATTGGTTGATTATGGGATTCCTGATGGGGACACGTCAGTGGCTCGTACTGTAGCCCTTCCTGCTGCAATCGCGGTAAAGATGATACTCCAGAAAAAAATCACGCTTACTGGTGTTCATATCCCGGTCCTCCCAGAGATCTATAAACTAATCTTAGATGAACTAGAAGACCTTGGTATCACATTTATGGAGAAGACCCTACCCGTAACACAGTGATACCTTGGTAGACGCCAATCGACCGGACCGATATCATTTTATAACAAGGAAAGATACCGCTCAGTCAGAGAATACACCTATTTTATAGGGGACTTGATCATATGACGATAAAACCAACAGAAGTCCATACAACACTTGGAAAATATATGCTTGCAGACGGCTTTGACCTTGTCTTGGACCTGAAGAAAAGCAAAGGATGCAGGATCTACGACTCTCGGGCCGGACGATATCTCCTTGATGGGTTCTCGTTCTTTGCTACTGCACCGCTCGGATGCAACCATCCTGCAATGACAACACCGGATTTTATAAGAAAAATGGGAGAAATCGCGATAAATAACCCAACAAACTCTGATGTCTACACCGTTGAGATGGCTGAGTTTGTCGATGCTTTTGCCAAACACGCGATGCCCGGACACTTCCATCATCTCTTTTTTGTCGCCGGGGGTGCCCTTGCGATAGAAAATGCGATTAAGACCGCATTTGACTGGAAGATACGAAAAAACATAGAACGAGGAAAAGGAAAGAAAGGCAGACAAGTGATTCATTTCAAAGAAGCGTTTCATGGCAGAACCGGGTATACGCTTTCCATGACAAACACCTTTAATCAGAATAAGACACAGTATTTTACGAAATTCACCTGGCCTCGTATTGACAACCCGAAGATCCGCTTCCCGCTCACGGATGAGACCATAAAGGATGTACAAGAACGAGAGCAACATGCCGTCGCTCAGATAGAGGAGGCAGTGGCACACAACCCAGATGATATCGCTGCTCTCATCATCGAACCGATCCAGGGTGAGGGTGGGGATAACCATTTCCGCAAGGAGTTCTTCCAGCAACTTCGCAAGCTTTGTGATGACCATGAGATGATGTTCATCGTCGATGAGGTACAAAGCGGTGTCGGGCTGACCGGCAGGATGTGGGCGTACCAGCATTTTGGTTTCGAACCAGACATAATTGCGTTTGGGAAGAAGACGCAGGTCTGCGGCATCATGGTCAGTAACCGGGTCGATGATGTAAAAGACAACGTCTTTGTTGTCCCAAGCAGGTTGAATTCCACTTGGGGTGGAAACCTTGTCGACATGGTCCGCTGTCAGAAATACCTCGAGATCATCCAAGAAGAAAAGCTGGTGAAAAACGCAGAGGTTCAAGGCAGGCGCCTGCTTCAGGGGTTAGAGGAAATCGAAAAGAACTATCCACAGAAGATTTGCAATGCACGCGGGCGAGGTTTGATGTGTGCGTTTGATCTTCCCACACCAGAAAAAAGAGATGAGCTTCGGGAGAGACTGTATGCCAATGGCCTTCTTGTTCTGACCTGCGGCTCTGTCACGATACGGTTCCGACCTCCATTGAACATCACTTCTGAAGAGATTGAAGAGGCGTTCGCCATCGTAGAAAAAACAGTGAAAGCGTTCTAACGGATCAGCAGGTCATTTTCTTCTTCATATATCCTACGATATCTTGAATGTTCTGTCGTTCCTGCTTGGTGGTGTCACGGTCTCGTACTGTTACCATATGATCTGTAAGTGAATCATGATCGACCGTGATGCAGAACGGTGTACCAATCTCATCCATACGAGCGTACCTTCGTCCTATCGTCCCGCTGTCGTCATAGTATGTCGCGATCCCCTCGTTCCTCAAAGAACCATCAATCTCTTTTGCAAGGGCGATAAGCTGATCGTCACTGATCAACGGAAAGACCCCGATTTTGATTGGTGCTACAAGCGGATTGAGTTTAAGAATCGTGTAATCCTCATCTTTTTTCTTTCCCTCGACATAATTATGCTCAAGAAGGAAATAAAGGACCCGATCGATCCCATATGACGGTTCAATAACATGAGGGACGAATTTTTTCCCTGTCTGTTTTTCTTTTACCTCAACGATGTCGTAGTACTCTTTGGAGATGTCGATAGATTCACCATCGACCGTCACCGTGATGTTCTTCACCTCAGTTGCATCCATCTGCTCCAGGAGCTGCTTGATCTTACCTGCTTTTCCTGCGAACCGTGGGCCAAGAATGTTCATCTTAGGCACTACTTTTTTCACCAATATTTCCCGGGGCTCCTCAAATGCCCGCAGTGCATACATGTCGACACTGGAGGAGATAATATGCGCGTTGAGATCGTAGGCGGACCGGTCTGCGATTCCGACGCATTCTACCCATCCGAACCGTTCACTGTATAGCTCTGCATCCCAGCATTCGGTCGCGTAATGTGCAAGTTCGTCAGCTGCATGTTTCCTGAAACGGAACTTCGTTGGGTCCACCCCTGCGGTGAAGAGAAACTCCTGGGTCAGATACATATAGTACGCTAACGCCTGGTTGTTGATGATTTTCTGTTTCACTGCCTCGGCAACTGAGACGGTCCATTCTTTTTCATTGTCAAAAAGGATGAGTTCGTTGTCCTTTATCCTGTCAAAATAGGGATGGGTCTTATCCTTTGGATCGAAGAATATCTCTGCCTCTGCCATGGAAAACTCGCGTTGCCGTAGTGTTCCTTGTCGTGGGGAGATTTCATTGCGGTATCCTTTGCCTATTTGTACGACCCCGAACGGCAGTTTTTTCCGACGATGTTGATAGAGAAGATGGAAGTTTGTAAAAATCCCTTGTGCCGTCTCTGGGCGTAGGAACGCTTTACGTCCCTCTCCTATGCCGATCGTCGTTGAAAACATCAGGTTCACAGCATGGGCGTCCTGCAAATGGGCTTTACAGGTCGGACAGATGACCTTGTTTTCCTTAACAGCGTCTTCGATGGATATTCCCTTTTCGATGATATCCTCGACCTTATAGGATCGGCTGCAACGGCTGCAATCGACAGTGAGATCGGTAAACTCCTCCACATGCCCAGATGCTTTTAACACCTCGTATAGCGTAATGGTCGGAGTGCTTATCTCAACACAGTTATCCTTGAGCAGATAGAACGTTCTCCAGAGGTTCTCGACATTGTTTTTCAACTGTGAGCCAAGCGGCCCGTAATCGTAGAACCCTGCGATACCCCCGTAGATTTCAAAAGAAGGATAAATAAATCCTCTCCTTTTAGCTACCATCATGATTTTATCGTAAATATCTTGTGGCATCAGCGAAAATCTCCTACGCTAGAAAAAGGAAATTCATTTCGAGGATTTAAACATGCATGACATCAGATCGATATCGGTAACCATTCCGAGCAGTTTGTTCTCAGGGCTGACTACGGGAACATGGCTGATTTTGTTTTTCATCATCTTGCGTGCGATTTCAGAGATAGGGTCGTTCTTATACGCTTTGATGACATTTGTGATCATGATTTCTTTGACAGCGACCGGGGGGAGATCCACCTTTGTCGTCGAATAATACAGCCGGATTGTGTCCCTGATTCCTTCCCAGGTCCAATCATCCTCATCACCACCCATGCCAAGGTTGGTTTGCGATACGCTTTCTTTGATGTGGCTAAGTTTGAACAGGTCGCCTTCGCTGACGATTCCACCAAGCATGCATTCTTTGTTTAGGATGGGAAGCGCAGTTTCACTGGTCACATTGATGATTTCCATGATAATCGTGATAGGGGTTTCCTCGTAGACCGGGACAAGGTTTCTTGTAAAATAGTTATCCACGATGTCATCATAGGAATCATCTAGGGCCGTAAGGATATCGGTAGGGCTGATGATGCCAACGAGATTTTTCCTTTTATCGACCACGGGGATGCCATGGATGCGATGTTCGTAGAGAAGCTTTGCCGCCGCTGACAGGTTTTCATCTTTCATCACCGTGTATGGTTTTGTGCTCATGATCAACGCGATTTGCTCTTCATCAGGGTTTTTGAAAATATCAGAACGAGTGAGAACACCTGCGACTTTCTTTGTATCTTTCTTTAGAATAGGCATCCCGGAGACGTTATGTTTTGCAAGGGTCTTTAACGCTTCTCGTATGGTGCCTGGTACGTATCCAACAATCAGATCTTTTGACATCGCGTTTTCTACTTTCATCATTGTTATCCCTCTCGTCCCTACCTATTTTGAGACATATATGAGTTTTAAAGAGTCTCTCTCTAAAACAATAACATTTTCTGATAGGTCGCGACCCTGAATGCAGTCATCTAAATTTAAAGCTTTCCTTGGAGTATATGTAACATTTGTCAGCAATTCTTCAAGAGAAAATATCCCTGTTTTTTGTAACATCCGAACCTCCTCCAGAACATCAGGGGTGTTTATCATTGCGTTATCTGTACCAAAAAGAAGAGATACGCCTGTTTTTTTCATTTGTTTAAGGTCGTGTTTCAAGCGGAAAAACAGGTACGATCTCGGGCAGATCACGATCGGGATGGCAGCATCGATGACTCGCTGGAGGTCTGCCTGTGTCGCCGCTATCATATGCACCAGCAGATTTGGGTGTAAGTCAAGTATCTGGTCGATATCCTCGCGGACTACCTCGCTTGCATGCAAGGCAAACAGCTTCTTCTTCCTTCGAACATGCTGTGCGATTTTTTCAATCTCAGATGGTTCCCAATCGGAGATGCTGCTTAAGCCGATTCCATCGGAATTCTGCAACAGTCGATCGAGTTCTCCTTTTTCATAGGTCATCTGTGATGGTCTGGAAAGTACCACAGAGTCAACAGTGTGATTTTTCAGTGCTTTTTTAAGCTGATAAATTCCTATTAGTCCTCCTTCTCGAAAATCACAAAAACATGAGGTGCCTGCAGCAGTCATCTCAGAAAGAGACAGTTGGATGCCCTCTAGGATCTCCTGCTCTGTCGCCTCTTTTAATAAGCGATGTTTCAACCCGGTTGGAGGGGCGACCAGGTCGGGTACGTTATGGGGGAGTTCAAGTTGTTTGAATCGAATGAATGAATCGCCAAGATGGGTATGTGCATTGATGCATGTTGGGAGAATCACTCCGTGGGCAACAGGTTTTTCCGGTGGGATTCCTCTGCATACCTCACCAGCACCCTGCTCTTGTTCACATGCTAGATACCCGGTGACAAATCCATCTCCTGTAAGGATTTCACCCTGAATGTATTTCATGTGTGTCTGTGTAAGAAACAGTGGTTATTAAACTCTTTTTTCCATGTCATTTTTATGATGTAAAAAGGAAAATAGAAATATTTTTGAATACGCCATCTGTTTTCGATTAATCGCTTCGTAGCACCGTATATCATAGCCGAGGCCAGATGAGATGATAAAAAATGATCGTAAATGATATTGAAAGAATCACCGCAATTGATAAGGCAAACATGCTTGATGGACTTGCCCGGTTTCCAGAACAAATCAAAGAGTCTTTGATGATTGCTGAAGCGACAGAGCGCTTCAATTTCCTCAAAGTAGATAATATCGTGGTCGCAGGAATGGGTGCTTCTGCTATTTCAGGGGATATCATGGCGAGCCTTTTGCGGGATAAACTCGATGTTCCTCTGGTGGTAAACCGGGAATATGATCTGCCAAAATGGGTCAATAAAGACACGCTTATGATTTGCATCAGCTACTCTGGTAACACCGATGAGACTCTCAGTTCATTTAAGTTGGCGTATCAGAAAAAATGCAAGATCATCTGTATCTCCACAGGGGGAAAACTTCAGGATTTCGCTGAAAAACGCCAGGTTCCCTTTGTGAAGATTCCAGCGGGTATTCAACCTCGTGCAGCTACCGCGTATTTGTTGTTCCCCTCCATCATATTTTTGAAAAAAATCGGTTTGCTGAAAACCACGATTGACGCAGATGTTCAGGAGACCATATCGGTGACCAAGGATTTTATAAGCCTTAACAATAAGACTGTTCCTGAAGAAACGAATCAAGCAAAGCAATGTGCAAAAAAATTCTTCAATATGATCCCACAGATGTACGGATGGGGTATTTACACGCCCATCGCGATACGATGGCGTCATCAACTCAACGAAAACAGCAAGGTCATCGCACGAACAGATCTCGTTCCCGATTGTAACCATAATGATATCGTAGGCTGGTCTGGAAACCCTGAAGTGTCAAAACACTTCTCGTGTGTCTTATTCCGGGATAAAGACGAGGAAACCATTGATATGACCACCCGGTTGAATTTTATGCGGGACCTCTTCAGCAATACTGCAGGCACAGTTCTTGAGGTCTCGCCAAAGGGGAAAAGCCAGCTAGCGAAAATGATGTACCTCATGTGCCTGGGAGACTTTACCAGCTGCTATCTTGCAGTGTTGCGTGGTATTGATCCAAGCCCTGTTGACATCATCACCGAACTAAAGAAACGCCTTGCGGAAAAATAAATCGCTTTGGGTATCCCATTCATTCTCTTCAAAAAACATAAATATATATTACTGTATCTTTGCATAGAACGCTTAAAAGGTCGTTGATGAGGATTACTGTGTTTCAAAAATCTCCTGTGAGTTTTCTGCATCTTGTTATCGTGTTCTTGGTAGTGACTACCGTTTTTCTGCCTTCGGCCGTTACGCAAGATGAGCCCGCGCTTCTCATTGATTTGTATAATTCAAACGATTGGAATGAGCACATAGAAGCTATTATATTTGAAGAAAGGAGCTATGATGTTGTCGTAAGCTCGGAAAATGGGTCTGTGGTTCTTGACGTGAACATCACTATCTTGGGGACAAGCTATGTCACGTCTCCCTCCGAGCAGTATATTACCATATACGCCCCGAGATTTGACGAAGCAGGCTCTCTTGTCATTATCGCCACAAAAGAAGGGTATCAAACTGCTACACTGGAATTTGCTGTCCTGAAAGGGGAACTTTTTGTAGTTACTGATCGGATCATGGTGGAAGAAAAAAAAGAGTTCCAAGTTACGGTGACAGACCAAAACGGTAACCCGGTGGAAGGTGCCTTTGTTTTCGTCACGGAAGATGCGACACCACTGTTGACTAATCTGTACGGAACGGCTGTCGTGCGTGCTCCTGAAATCGAAATATTCAGCACTGCGACGATTCAAGTCATAAAAAGTGGATATGTGCCTGGTTCGACGACGATTCGTATTGAAGCTGTAGAAGGATCCCTTTTTGATTTTACTGAGTCACAGTTCCTTCAAATGCTCCCCATACTCCTCGCAATCCTTGTGGTTATCTTCTCAATTATATACGTTCTTGTTAGGCAAAACAAGGCTCAAAGGATACAAACAGGCAGGAAACAACCTGACTCATCTAGCGAACAGCCCCCCTTCCCATCAGAAAAACAAAAGGGTACACAGAAACAAGCAAAATTTTCTAAAAAGGAAACACATGAGCCGGCTTCTCAAAATAGTGAATCACGGGTTGAGGAGATACGAATCCCAGTACAATCGAAAAAGAAGGAGACGACGTATCTTTCAGAAGAAAAAGAAGCTCCGCAACGTTCAAAGAATGAGCCCGTACATGAGGATGAATGGTTCAAAGGGCAGGATTATATGCGATTCAAACTCGATGAGCTTACCGGTAAAATCGATCAACAGACAGATGGTAAATGGTTCGAAGGGCAGTATGATACCAAGTATAAGGTTGATGCGGCGTTAAAGAAGAATGTAAAGAAGAAAAAATCCGATGAAGCGTCCGGCAACAAGACTTAATAGTTATAATAATCTTTTTTCCAGTTTTTACCTATTGTTTTATTAGCAGTGCTGTATTCAGAGCCTGTAGGTCGCTTGATTTCCAATGAAACTGATGTTTGAGCTCTCGAAAGAACATACGACGCTTCCCCGTGCTGAGATTCTTGCATCCCTTGAGGCTGAAGACTGTGTCTGTTCCATTGTTGCTTCCACTGAGGACATCCTTGTTGTCGACATTAAACCTAATGAAACCATCATTCAGCGACTTGCGCAGCGGCTTGCGTTTACGTTTTTTATTGATGAACTATTGTTCTTTTGTCCCGCGACGCTGGATGATATTGTGCACAATGCGACAAACCATCCCCTTCCCGTGAGTGGTTCGATAGCAATCCGATGTAACAATCGATCGTCAGCAATGTCCTCACAATCACTTATTGATTGTCTGGGGGATATCTACACAAAAGATCGGGTTGTCAACCTCAAGCATCCTGATATCGAGCTGCGGGCGGTCCTCACACAGACCACGGTCTATGTTGGGGTGAAAAAAGCAGCTATTGACACTAGTCATTTTCACCAACGAAGAGGACATTTGCGCCCGTTCCTCTCGCCTGTTACCCTTCATCCGAAAATTGCACGATCACTGGTGAATCTTTCGACAGTGAAAAAACAAGGAATATTACTTGATCCCTTCTGTGGAACCGGTGGGATTTTGCTTGAAGCGGCATTCCTTGGGATTCATGTGGTCGGAAGTGATATCGAAGAGAAGATGATTGATGGTTGCAGAAAAAACCTTGAATTTTATCACTTGAACAACTACCGGTTATATTGTGCGGATATCGGTGATGTCCCAAGATACGTTGCCTCAGCTGATGCGATTGTGACAGATTTTCCCTATGCCCGGGCAACCACAACAAAAGGAGAACAGCTTGGGCGACTGTACAAACGGGGGTTTGAAACGATTTCACAGATTCTTACGAAACACGGTCGCGCAGTTGTCGGGCTGTCCAACCAGGAAACTCTTTCTATCGGTGAGCGGTATCTCTCCGTTGTTGAAACCTATCCTGTGAAATCCCATCGAAGCCTTACGCGGTATTTCGTTGTGTATAAACAAATATGAAATCGATATTCAGATAATTTGAGAATTTTTTTTCAAATTATTTGTATTACGAGAGCTGATGACAGTTTCTCTTCATCCCTTGCATCCTCTGATAAAACGAAAATGACAATAATTTTATATAACATATAATCCTATATAAATGGGAAGAGGATATTCATCTGATAAAAAAAGGATCCATCGTAGTTATCGTAGTACTTATTGCGGTAATGTTTTCACCCCCTGCATATGGAATAGCAGCGAACAGTCGCGTACAATCACAGGGTTGTGTCGGAGTTATCCGGTATGTTGGAGGTGTTGGTCCGAATAATTTTACAAAGATTCAGGATGCTATAAACAATTCAACAGATGGAGACACAGTGTTTGTCTATGCATATTCATCTCCCTATTTTGAACATGTGGTGGTGAACAAGTCAATTCGTTTGATTGGGGAAAATCAAACCACAACGATTATTGATGGTCAAGGAAGTGGTGATGTTGTCTTGGTAACATCAGATGATGTCACAATTAGTACCTTTACCATTCAGCACAGTGGAGATGCCCCAAAAGTGGATGCAGGGATAGAATGCCGATCAAATAGGACTGTCATCCAAGGAAACATCGTCCTTCAGAATGGTCAGTATGGGGTTGGGATTCTCCTAAATGGTTCATCAGACGCCCTTGTTCGCAATAACCATATAACAGAAAATGGAAATGAAGGGATTTTTCTTCAGAGATCAACGAATACGACCATCCGGGAGAATTCATTGGCATACAACGGGCATTGCGCAGTCGTCATCTCACAATCAAGTGATAATACCATCGTTCAGAATACGATGCATGATAACTATGCAGGGGTAAGTCTTTGGCCGGGGGCAACGAAAAATACGATCACAAACAATAGCATAATAAACCAAACCTACAGCGGTCTTGGTGTCTGGCCTAGCGCAAACAACAATTCCATTTGTCATAATCTGCTCATCGATAATGCGTTGTATGGATGTATCATTACAAAAGCACATGGCAATATCATTGCATCAAACGCAATACAAGGCAGCACTGAAGGAATGCATCTTGACATGGCAAATTGGACGATTATAAGGTACAACAATTTCATAGAAAACAATAAGAGCGTGTTTTTTGAAAATTCTTCTTTTAATCGATGGAAACGGAATTATTGGGATGACCATCTAGGGATAGGGCCGAAAATTATCCAGGGAAACATGAGACTACCCTGGAACAAGGCAGTAGTGGTTCGATGGATAAACCTTGATTGGCTGCCTGCATTCAAACCATATGATATTCATATCATAGGAGGTGAACACTTATGAAATCATCCTTCCTACGATTAGGAATGTTACTAATGGTATGTCTTTTCTGTTCATCGATATGTTGTCTTCCCACGTTAGCCGAGGGTAAATCCTGTGCAGTAGGTAGCGGCACCTTCTTGTATGTGGGTGGATCAGGTCCAGGGAACTACACGCGGATCCAGGATGCGATTGATAATGCCTCGTACGGCGACACCGTGTTTGTCTTTCGTGGTTTGTATGAGGAAACTATTCACATCGGGACATCGATTCAATTAACAGGTGAAGACAAAAACACAACAGTTATCGATGCAGGGGAGCAAGGGACGGTCATCAGAATTTCAGCTCATGATACGATTCTTCAGGGCTTTACCGTGCAGCATGCAAAAAACGATATCCACTATGCCGGCATAGAAATAGATGCTGCAAGCAACGTTATCATCACTCAGAACATTATCAAAGATAATGGCTGGTTTGGGGTCTCTGCTCGGTCCCTTACAACGTCACAGATTAGGATCGATTCAAACATCATCTGTAATAATTCCTATGGACTGTGTCTGAGACAACTCACGCAAGTCACCATCACGAAGAACATGATAAGCGACAACGCAGAGGGATTGTACGTTATCGGTTTGACAGCGTCCCAGATTCGAAACAACACTGTTGTCAGTAAAGGACTTGGTATCCATCTGGAAAATTGTGATAATCTCATGCTCACAGGGAATTATATAGACAATAATGCAAACGGAATCTACGTGTTCAATTCCTCTGAAATCACTATTGAAGCAAACATGATACTACGGAACCGCTGGTACGGACTTTGGCTAAAAGATACGACATACAGCATCATAAACGGAAACAGCATCCTGGACACGGTTGATGTTGGTGTATTCCTCGAATCTTCTTATGACACTAGAGTAACAAACAACACTGTATGGGACAATGACAATGGCATTTATCTAAAAGATTCCGCAGGGAACATCATTCAGAACAACAACCTGAGGAATTACAAAATGAACGGATGCTTTGTTGCTCATACGCTTGTCACTCGACGCAATATCTGGAAGTTGAATTATTGGGAACGAGCACGCATGCTGCCGTACCCGATTTTTGGATATATCAAGTTAGAAAACATCACCCTTTCATGGATGAATATTGACTGGACTCCTTTACGAAATCCTCCTCGTGCGGAAAGTACACACAGACTCAACTATGATGATACAATCCTTTATGTTGGGGGGAACGGTCCAAATAACTACAGTTCCATCCAGGCGGCAGTCGATGATGCGAACCATAACGATACCATTTATGTGTTCAACGGCACATATTATGAAGCGGTTCTCATCAACAAACCGCTTCGTTTGACCGGTGAGAATAAAACAACAACAATTCTTGAAGGAAATGGAACCCGAGATATCATTACTATTCTTGCTGATTATGTCACGGTCAATAATTTTACTATTCACGATGGTCATTTCAACATCCTGGTGGATCATTCATCCTATATAACTATCACGGAAAACAACATCGGAAGCGGGCTTCATGGTGTATCGGTACAGAACGGATGTCATTTTCTAACGATTTCAAAGAACACATTTCAAGATAATGTGTATGGGATACGGTTATTCGTTAGTACGGATGTGACGGTTTCATACAATAGCGTACAAAGCTTTAAAATAAACGCGTTCTACTATGGAACGTCCATCGCCCACGGCCGTCATCACTGGTATCAGAACTACTGGGGAAAACCACGGCATCTCCCTTATATTGTATCTGGAAAAATCCGATTCGGTAATCTTTCACTTTTCTGGATAAATGTTGATTGGTTTCCCCTCATTGAACCTTTATAAGGAAACTTGATAGATAGGTATAAATACGATACATCAGATTTAAAATCATCGCAGGAGGAAAAAAAAATGAAAAAGAGTGGAAAAGGAAAAATAGCAGCGGTAGGTGTTTTCTTCTTTTTACTTATGTCAATCGCGGGAATAACTACAGGGGTTCTTCAAAGAAATAATCCTCAACAAAGAGGAATACTTGAATATGAGCCAAAATCACATGATTTTGGCAATATGTCTGAAGGGGAGATTAATAGCACCATTTTTGAAATATGGACCAGCGGGGGATGTTGCGAACTTATCTTTGATTTAACCTGGAGTTGCCCATGGGTCACCGTGTTTCCAACCAGCGGTGTAACAAACGGAGAACACATTCCAATCACTGTAACTATTGATACAACAGGTTTAGACTATGGTTTTCACGGTTGTGACATCCAAATCACAACAAATGGAGGTGGTGATGGCGTTTTTAACGTCACCGTGACGATTATCTCACATGATACACCATGGTTAGCGGTCTATCCACAATCACATTACTTTGGAGTCATACTCCCAAATATAACCAAAATCACCGAGTTTGATATCTGGAATAGCGGCACTGGTACTCTTTCATATACCTTATCGTGGGCGGAAAGTTGGGTTGTTGTATCTCCAACCAATGGGGTCTCAACAGGCGAACATGATCCTATTACCGTCACCATTAATACGACAGGTCTTGAACCAAATATGACCTATGAATGTTATATTTCCATCGAATCGAACGGGGGAAATAAACTATTCTTCTTGTGGTTTACAATCGGAACAATACCAGAAATCTCGATACAGAGTATCAAAGGAGGATTATTCTATATCAAAACTGTTGTAAAAAACTCAGGGAACGCTGATGCGATAGCCGTCGATTGGAAGATCACCTTAAGCGGTAACGGCCTTGTTCTTCTTGGAAAAGAAACAAGTGGGAGACTTTCTATAGTACCCGCGGGTGAAGAACGAACGATATCTTCAGGGGCAATCCTTGGCTTAAATGATGTGGAAGTCACGGTAACGCTCCAAAATGATCAGACCCTGCCCATCCTTGAAAAAAGGACAGCAAAACTTTTCTTGTTCTTCATCAAGATTTAATACGTCGCGGCCGGTAGGGAGGTATTGCTCCCTTCTTTTTTTTCTTAATGCCTGGTAGATGAGAACCAAAACACTTTTACACCCTTTGGAAGTATCCGTCTCTTGTATGACACAACTGCATATCATCTTCCTGGGCACTGGCGGAAGCTGGCCAACTGTGAAACGAAATGTTGCATCCGTAGCTGTAAAACGAGGCAGCGAGATTCTATTATTTGACTGCGGTGAAGGCACCCAGCGGCAATTCCAGCAATCCAATCTTAGTTATATGCAGATATCAAAGATTTTCATCAGTCATTTTCATGGTGACCATTTCCTTGGGTTACCAGGGTTGATTCAAACCATGCAGCTCAACGACCGAGATAGACCACTTCATATCTACGGTCCAAAAGGAATGAAGGAGCTGACCGACCAACTCCTCACCTTAGGATATTTTCGCCCATCCTACAGAATCATAGCCCATGATCTTTCCGATGGTCAAGAAGTCGCATTCGAAGGCTATAGCGTATCGACAGTAAAGGTCAATCATAATGTCCCAACGTTTTCCTATTGTCTCCTGGAGCATCAACGACCAGGGAGGTTTAATAAAGCCAAGGCTTTACGATTAGGGATTCCTGAGGGACCGCTATTTAGTAAGTTACAGAAAGGGCAGACCATCACCCTTGCTGATGGCAAGAAAATCACACCACACATGGTGCTTGGGCCATCAAGAAAAGGCAGGAAGATTGTGATCTCCGGCGATACCAAACCATGCGACCAGATCATCGCTTTTTCGCAGGACGCAGATATTTTAATTCACGAGGCGACCTTTGATTCACGGCTTGAGGACATTGCCAGAGGATACGGACATACGACTGCGACGCAAGCAGCAGAGATTGCAAAAAAAGCAAACGTGGAAAAACTGTTTTTGGTGCATATCAGCCCTCGATATCTAGATTTCCATGTCCTTGAAGATGAAGCACGAAACACGTTTCCTCACTCGTACGTCGCACGGGATTTCCAGGAAGTTGAAATAAAACTGAAAAAATGATCCAAAGGACGTATCAGCGGTCTATCGATGGTGAGGGCAGGCAAAGAAGGTTGTTGCTATCTCATAAATGTCCATGTCCACGGTCCTAAGGGTCGTCACCGACTCGTTCAGATCAACTGGGACGATCTTGTACCCTCGTAAGGCCACCATTTTTCCAAACTGCCCCGCCTTTACCAGTTCAACAGCTGCAACACCATATCGTGTCGCAAGCACCCGATCATACGCGGTTGGAGATCCGCCACGCTGGACATGGCCAAGAACCGTGAACCGTGTCTCAACTCCCAGTCGTTTCTCGATTTCTTTTGCCAGACGTTGTCCGATGCCCCCAAGGCGGACATGCCCAAACTCGTCTTTCTCTTCGGATAATGTCTCGAATTGATCCGTATCACATGGTTTCGCTCCCTCAGAGACCACCACGATGCTGAACTTTTTTCCTTTTTCATGGCGTGCTTTTAAGTTTTTACAGACATCATCGATATGAAAAGGAATCTCAGGGATTAGTATCTCATCCGCACCACCAGCGATTCCTGATATGGTCGCTATCCATCCCGCATGTCTGCCCATCACTTCCAGCACCATGATTCGATGATGGGATTCTGCGGTGGTATGAAGCCGGTCGATAGCATCCGTTACAATGGAGACCGCAGTGTCAAAACCAAACGTGTAATCGGTCCCTGAAATATCATTATCAATGGTCTTCGGAACACCAACTACAGGGACCCCTATCTTATGTAAATTTAAGGCGACACCTAATGTATCTTCCCCGCCAATCGCAATAAGTGCGTCAAGTTTGAATTTTTTAACATTAGTCAACAGTTTATCGATGTTTTTCTGTTCTTTAAACGGGTTAGTCCGGGATGTACCAAGAATCGTACCACCTTTTGGTAGGATACCAGAAACGTCTTGGTCGGTAAGCTGTATGACAGTCCCCTCAATAAGTCCTTTCCATCCATCAATGATGCCAATGACTTCCCATGTATTTTTCAAAGATTTCTTTACAACAGCGCGTATCACGGCATTAAGCCCTGGGCAATCGCCACCGCCGGTTAAGAGCCCAATTTTTTTCATACACTCCCGCCAGTTCTCTTTTTTTTTTTCGAAAATCTTTATCTACCGACTCTTTAATAATGTATGGTTTGTATCATATGATTTCACCTGTTTTTTCAATAGAAATGAAAACTAAATATAACACGACACGGTTTCAGGTGGACGATTGAAGGCAGAAAGCAATGGCGTCAGAAAAAATCGATGTCTCAGGAAATTTCTCTTCGCAAACAAACAAAGAGTTATTCATGATTTTTCAGACGTCACCCCAAGGGCTTTCTGAGAAGATTGCTGAAGAACGACTGCGCACGTATGGAACGAATGAATTCGCAAAAGCAAAAAAGAAAACCCTGCTTAGGAAAATAATTGAAGCGCTCATTGAACCAATGGCTCTTATCCTCATCATAGCAGCTCTGCTTTCATTTTTTATCATCAAAGATGCCCTTGAGGCCATTGCAATTGTCGCTGTTGTCATTATAAACACCATCATTAGTTTGATCCAGGAAGGTAAAGCAGAAAAAGCTGCGGAAGAGCTAAAGAAAATTCTTTCTCCTCAATGTAAGGTCGTCCGAAACGGGAATGTAGATGTCATCGCTTCAAAATTTTTAGTCCCGGGGGATGTGATTGTCTTTGAATCTGGGGACATCATCCCTAGCGATGCACGCCTCATTGAAGTAACAGATCTTCTTGTAGACGAAGCACATCTCACTGGTGAAAGCGAACCAATCCTGAAAAACAACCAACCAATCCCTGAAGAAAACCTGAAACTCTACGAGATGAAAAATATCGTCTTTGCTGGCAGTAAAGTATTGAATGGTCATGCAAAGGCACTTGTGGTGAAGACAGGAAATGCCACGGAGATTGGAAAAATAGCCGCCAACATTCAAGCAACAGAGGACGAGCGGACACCTCTACAGAAGAAAATGGACCACGAGATCAAGGCTCTTGTTGGCCTGGCGATCGTCTCCCTGGTTTTAGTGTTAGCCATGGGTTTTTTACGTGGTGATGATATTGGTTTTTCTATTTTACTTGCCATTAGCATATTAGTCGCGGTGTTCCCTGAGGGATTGCCGGCGTCTATGACCATTGCACTTTCACTTGCGATGGAGCGACTTGCGAAAAACTCAGTAATCATAAAACAACTCTCATCTGTAGAAACCCTAGGGAATGTCGATTATATCTGCACCGATAAAACAGGAACGATCACAAAACATGATATGACCGTGAAGGAATTTTTCATCGGTAATAGATTCTTTGTGATGGCTGAGGTGTTCAAGATGATTGCAGAAGGAAGATCATCTCTTCTGCATGATCTTTTTTTAACATCCGTCAAATGCTCCACCGCCCAGGTTGTCGAACAGGAAGGAAACATCATTAAGGAACTGGGGGACCCTACGGAGATTGCACTGATAAAAGCCTCGATATTAAATGGTTTTAAACCAAACCAGTTCGATTCATACAAGATCATTGACAGCGTTCCGTTTTCCTCTGAACTTATGTTCTCAGCGATTCTTACACAGGACCGTTCAGGGAAAAAGGACATATATATCAAAGGCGCTCCGGAGAAGATCATTTCTTTCTGCGATTCCTACTATGTCGATGGGACTGTTAAGCAACTCGATGATCATCACCGACAGCATATCATAAAGGAGCTTTGCACACGTTCTGAAAAGGGATTCCGACTGATTGGTTTTGTAAAAAAATCAAATGTGCATGATCTGGAGAAAATTGATGTAGACAATCTCACAGGCTTTACGTTTCTTGCGACCGCTGCTATTTATGACCCGCCGAAAGACGAAGTTAAACAGATGATTCAGGAAACAAAAGAGGCAAACATCACGGTCGTAATGATCACTGGTGATAGTAAAAAAACTGGTTTTTCAATCGCGGAGAGCGTTGGTATCGCTTCTGATATAGACCAGGCGATCGAGGGAAAAGACCTCGAGGAGATGAGCGATGAAGAATTCGAAAACCGCGTCGAACAGCTCCGGGTGTATTCTCGAGTTGCACCGCTTGATAAATTAAAGATCGTCGATACACTGCGGACGAAAAACCATATTGTTGCTATGACTGGGGATGGTGTCAATGATGCCCCTGCCTTGAAAAAAGCTGATGTCGGAATCGCAATGGGCAGGGCAGGAACGCAGGTATCTCAGGAAGCAGCAAACATCATCCTTACAGATGATAACTTCTCTGTCATTGTAAAGGCTGTTGAAGAAGGCCGACGGGTGTATCAGAACCTAAAGAAACTCATCAGGTACCTGATTACGAACAATATCGGCAAGGTTGTCGGTATTCTGATTACACCCCTTTTTGGGTACCCGGTGCCTCTCATGCCGTTACAGTTGCTTTGGTCAAATGTTATCATGGAGTCATTCCCGAGTATTGGAGTCAGCACAGACTCGGCTGATAAGGATATCATGAAACGGAATCCGTCGAAGATGTCTGAGCCGATTATTTCAAAAAAACAGCGATTTATCATGATTCTTGACGGGATCATGTTCGGGATGTCTATTGCTCTGGGGTACATCCTCTCGTTTCATTACCTCATAGGTCAGGGGACCGCAGAACCGCAAGCAAAGCTGATGGCAGGTACAGTTTCGTTTGCAATAACATTGCTTTCCCCGCAGATATATGTGTTCATACTAAGGGAAGGAAATTTCATCGAGAAGTTCAAGCGGCGCAATATGCTACTGAAATCTTTTTTTGTCATAACCTTTCTTATGATCCTTGCGATTATTTATTTACCTGGGTTAAACGCACTTTTTACCACTGCACCGATCTTCGATCCGGTGGTTTGGGTTATCATTCTTGGTTTCTCCGTTCTTACTACCATTGTCCGTGCTTTGCTGGGAGAGCAGATATTCTTTGGGCTACGACATGATACGCAGAGCAGGTAACATCACCATTGTACCATAAACAGAGAACTACAGTTTTTTTCTACAGTATTTTGTTTAAAATCCACATGACACAGAGAATAAAGACGCAGATGAAGATAGTGCCAATCGTGACGTTATAGTCACTTAACCATGTTTTGATTTTATTTAAAAAACCTGGTTTGGATTGTTTTTTCATATACGCTTCCGTACCCGAAACTCTAGGGGGGTTGTACCAATTTCTTCTTTAAAAACATATCCAATGATTTAACGCTCCTGTTTTTCTGCTCATGTTTACGGATTTATTCCTCTGGCCTTCGCCTTTCTTTGTCATTTCTGTTTAGGTATCACAATTTTATTAAGCATAACGTTTATTCATCGTTTGGATTTTCATGGAAACAAGACCTTCCTACGATGAATATTTTATGGAAATGGCTCATGTTGTTGCAAAGCGAAGTACGTGTTTACGACGGAAGGTTGGTGCCATTCTCGTAAAGGAAAAACATATCTTAAGCACGGGATATAATGGGGCGCCTAAGGGGCTGAAACATTGTGCTGAAACTGGGTGTATCCGAACTGATCAGAACATACCTTCAGGGGAACGTCATGAGCTGTGTCGAGGATTACATGCGGAACAAAACGCAATCATTCAAGCAGCGGTATTTGGCGTCTCTATTAAAGGATCTGTCCTCTATTGTACAAACACCCCTTGTGTCGTCTGTGTGAAGATGTTGATTAACGCAGGAGTAACGGAAATCATCTACGCTGGTGATTATCCTGATGACCTGGCGAAACTAATGATGGAGGAAAGCAAATTAAAAATAAAAAGATTTAAATAATAGAATAGGATATAAAAATTTAAGTGAAAAAATTGGAAAAATATATATACGTCAGAATTGATTTATTCCGCGAGGAGAATGTATGAAACGGAAAAAGTCTTTCGTATTGGATGAAAACGAAAATAAAGCTGTCCAATTGTTCTCAGAGCTTGGGATGCCTAAGAATCTTGCCAAGACATTACTCTACATTTCTCAGGTGGATGAATGTCGCTCTGCAGAAGTCGAACAAGGAGCTGATCTTCGACAACCAGAAGTAAGCGTTGCAATGCAGGAACTACGGCGACGAGGTTGGGCAAAGAAACGCGATGAAAAAAAGAAAGGAAAGGGTAGACCCGTTCATCTCTACAAGCTTACCGCAGATCTCCCAGCGATCTTAAAGAGCTTCGAAAAAGAAAAAATGCAAGAAGTAGAGAACATAAAAACCGACCTAGACCAGCTGCATAACCTTATAAATTCCATTGAAAAGTAACATTATCACAACAATCATTCCCCTCGCGCATTCTACGTCTACTTTTTAAGGAGATCGGAGATGAATGTGAGGTGATTTGCGAGTGATACAGAGAATAAAAAATATTTTTCGGAATAGCAACAAAACTGTCGAGTGCATCCTGCTTAAAAACGCTTCAGCTCCGTTTATTGATGATAACTTTTTCTATGTTGCAAACCTTGAAAACGGACTGTTCGAAGGATCGTGTGCCGTGCTGTACCCCGACGGAACCTGTGATCTATTGATCTCAGAACTCGAAGCGGAAATCGCACGAAGATCCAATGCAAAACGTACCGTTTATAAAACAAAAGAGGAGTTTTCAACAACACTTGCAAGCCTTGTTCGTTCCTTTACAACCATTGGTGTGAATGCTAATGGCCTTACGTATCATGAGTTCAACAAACTAACCAACCTTTTCCCGAAAATAGATTTTATTGACGTCTCTGAAGGCTTCTCAAAAACACGGTTAATCAAAGACCAACAAGAAATCGATCGTATCAAGCGAGCCTGCTCGATTGCTGATGATACCATGGTGACCATCCCTGATATCGTCTCTGAGGCGATGACCGAAAGTGAACTTGCCGCGGAGATCAACTATAGGCTGCAAAGCCTAGGGGCAGAAAAACCAGCCTTCGATACCATCTCTTCGTTTGGGAAAAATACGGCAGAACCGCACTATAGTCATGGTGATGAAATCCTAACCAACGGTGCCTTAATGGTCTGTGATTTTGGCGCATGCTATAAAAAATACAATTCGGATATCACCCGCACGTTTGTGTTTGGGAACGCCACGGAACAACAGAAGCAGATGCACCAGACTGTTCTGCAGGCGCAGCAGGTCGCTTTTGAAAAAATCCGACCTGGAATCAAGGCAAATGGCGTTCATCATGCAGTTCGTTCATTCATCGATTCAACACCATTTAAAGGGGCATTTATTCATTCCACAGGTCATTCCCTTGGCCTTGCTGTTCATGATGGGACCGGATTAACACCAGACAATGTCATGGAACTACAGGAGAACATGGTTCTCACTGTAGAGCCAGGTGTCTACATCCCTGGGGTCGGTGGGGTCAGAATCGAAGATGACATTCTTGTTAAAAAAGATGGGGTGGAGGTTCTCACAAAAAGCACGCGAACCTTTATCGAACTAGGATAGAAACCCTTGATGTTTTTATTCTCTATCTCGTTTGTACGTCCAGTTGATCTCAGAGTTTATTTTCCTGTACAGCTCTGCTCCGTTCTCTAGTGTCTTTTTGTCGTTGAGAATCTCCAATGACTCATCCGCAAGAATCCTGAGAACTTCGCGAAGCTCTTTTCTGTTTGCCTTAAGTAAATCGATACCAACATGTAGAAGCTCGTTAACAATGTCTGAAATATTCTCTCCTTCTATTGTAATATTAATTTTTACCATAGCATTCCCTCAGTTGTACTCTCTTCGTAACTATTGTTTTATAATACAACCTGCCATGAAAAACAGCACTTAAATACTTTTTCATATCTGGGATTTATTAAGGTACAATTTCAGAGAAAATGATTGCCTTCTTACCCGAAGCGATACACAGTCAACGCAGTCGTATTCAAACGTAACAATAGTTATATTTTTTGTAATCGTTGATGTAGCTTGACGACCGCCTCGACCGCTGATTTTCCCCGTTCGATACGATCCTCTGCCTGGAGTCGTGTCATTCCTGGTCCAGAGATCCCAAGACCAACTGGTTTGTTGTACTCCAGTGCGAGATCAGCGATCTTCCGGGCAGCATGTTGTATGACCAAGTCGTCATGCTCGGTTTCGCCTTCGATGACTGCTCCGATGGTGATAACGCCGTCGATGTCCTTGCATGCAAGAAGCTTTTTCACAGCAAGACCCATGTCAAAGACTCCTGGGACTTTTACTACCTTTGTAATCTTCGCTCCGAGAAACTCCGCATGTTCTTTTGCCCGTTCAAACATCATCATAGTGATGTCGTAGTTGAAATCAGAGACAACCGCTCCGATACGTATTGTTTCTTTCGCCATTTTTTACTTCTGCCTCCTTTTTTTTTTTTATTTCACTGGCCCCGCGTCTTCAAATCCTTCACGAAGACCACAACCAGCATGTTTTCTGAGATCCTCAGGATGAAACAACAGGGAAATGACATTTTGCGCATGTTCCCGTGTTCGACGGTCAGCAAGCCATGCAAGCTCTGGAGGGGTATGGGCCTCATCCTCATGGACGAAAACCTCGATGATATGTTTGTTACACAACAGCTGGGTTTGAATCAGACCTGTGCTTGCTTCATGGGCGCATTGTTTATCGATGGGTTTGGGTCCAGGCATGCCCAGGGCCATGACGATATCACAGGATTGCTCCTCAAATAATTTCTTACAGGCGACCGGTAAATCCTTTATCCCGGGGACAGTATATCTGATGATTTTAAATCCTGTGGCAAGCGACTGGAGCTGTTTAATTGCCACGGTCGCCATATCATAGCGGGCGAAGGTAGTGTCCGCAATGCCGATTCGTCTCATGGCTCCTCTTCGATGCGTTGCATCTTTTTCTGGAACTCATGGGCAGCGATGACTTTTTGGATGATCCTTCTAGTTCCCTCAAGATCGCTTTCACCCTGATATTTTGAAAGACGTACGACCTGTACATTCATTTTTCTTTTTTCCAGTTCTTTTTTTATCGTGGCATCATCATGGATTTGATCGAAACCAAGGGCAATGATATCTGGTTTTATTTCTTCTACAATCGAATACATATCCCCCTCATGACCCAAGTAGGCTTCATCGACCATCTTAAGCTCTTTGATAAGACTGACTCGTATCTCCTGAGGTGTGATCGGGTCATGTTTCAGTTTCCGTACTGTTGCGTCTGTTGCGACCACGACTACGAGGGTATCACCGAGTTTCTTAGCTTCTTTGAGATAGTAAATATGTCCCATGTGGAGGAGATCAAAGGTTCCAGTTGCCATTACTTTGACCATTGTTTCCACGCTTTGACAATGTCGTTTCCTTCCAGAAAGACTAGGTTGTTTTTTTCAGCGTATTTCTTTGCATCTTCCTTTGGTAATGCTTTTCCGTGTTCACCCATGATTTCGCAGCCGCTTCCTACTGGGGTAAGACCAGCTATCTCAAGTAATGAAATCACAAGCTCCGTATGACCTTTTCGCTCGTTGAGAAGTTTTTCTGAGGCAACACAAATGGGGACGTGACCAGGGGATCTGAATTCTTTGCCAAACGCTTTGACTGCAGTGGTGTTATCGTTGTTTTTTGTTTCAGTGACAAGTTCTGCGAATCGCTTCATCGTAAGACTTCGGTCATTGTCGGTGATCCCGGTAAAAGTCTTCCGGTGATTGATATAAAGGGAGAACGAGGATTTCGTGTCATAGGGGATATCGTTTGGCGTCAGTGCTCTAAGGACCGGGTATTGGGGGCTTATTGAGGAGAACAAATCAGCAAGAAACGGAAGCTGTAGTTTCTGTGCAACGGAATAGGATGCCATAAGAAAGATAAGTCCGCCTCCATCCTTGCGCATTCGCTTGATTGCTTCAGGAGTTACATACTGGGAGGCCATGACAAGGTCTGTTTCGCTCTCTCTGGAATCATTATCGTAGATGAGGATAAAACGTCCCTTCTGAAGGGAGTTCACAGCGTCTTGTATCGTTATTGTGTCGTCACCGTTAACGAATAGTTCAGCCTATAAAATAAATATTGGGATGTTACTCAGAAATGGGTCGACTTGGTTTTGACTTGCTCCTAGAAATCACGTATCGAGTAATATACCCGGCTATTCTGTTTCGTAACAGTTTACTACTTACTGTTACAAGTGCGTCTACTTTTTCTTTATTGTTTTGAAAGTCACCAGAAAAATGGTCTGGATATTTCTTCACTAAGTCGATTGCGACGTTTTTTATGTGCGTCTGTCGTATGTTGCCCAGGTTAATCACCCTTAAGATATAGAGTTCCGGAATAGTGTTTTGTTATTTAAAGTTAGTGAGAGGGCTTTTCTTGTAAAACATGCTCATTTCTTAAGATTAATAGGATGAAAGAAAGAAAAAAGAGGCCTGTCCTATACTCCGCTTACGTATTCATCCCGATCATACGGAGTTGTCGTCATCTCTTCCTTAATGACATCAGCCAGACGCTTAATCCCCTCCCTGATAACATCATCATCAGAATATGAAAAGTTCAACCGCATCGAATTATAGTTACTGCTGTCTGGATAGAACGCGTCACCGACCACATACGCGACCTTCTTTGCCACCGCTCGCTTGAACATCAAGCGCGTATTGACATTTTTTGGTAAGGTGACCCAGAGAAACATCCCCCCACCAGGGACCGTCCATTTCGCTTCCTTTGGGAAATACTCTTGCAGTGCTTGGATCATCACATCCCGTTTATGATGGTAAAGTTGTTTAATATGTTTAATCTGGATGTCCAGATAACCACCTTTGATGTATTCATACGCGACATATTGAACAAACATGTTCGAGCACAGGTCGCTTGATTGTTTGGTCAGAGAGAATTTATTAATGATCTCCTCAGAAGCAATCACCCAGGCAAGTCGGAACCCTGGGGCAAGAACCTTTGAAAACGTTCCAATATAAATCACCCTGCCTTTTTTATCCAGTGATTTGATTGACGGGATGGGTTTTCCTTCGAACACCAACTCACCATACGGGTCATCCTCAACGATGACGAAATCATATTCTGACGCGATCTCGAGAAGCTCCTTTCGATGATCTAATGAGATGCTCTCACCCGAAGGGTTCTGGAATGTGGCGACTGCATACAAAAATTTTGGGGTAATACCGGTTCGATGCAGGCGCTTCAGGTTTCTTCGTAACGAATCGATATCGATTCCCTCATCGTTCATCGGGATGCATTCGCAGTTCCCTTGATAGGCATGAAACGCCTGCAAGGCTCCCAGATAGGTGGGCGCACTAGTGATATATGTATCACCTGGGTCTAACAAATTAAATGCAATAAAGGATAAAGCCTGCTGCGCACCGCTGGTAATCAAGATATCATGCAGTTCACAATCAATGCCTTTTCGCTCCCTCATTCTCTGCGCAAGAACATTCCTAAGGAGCGGTAACCCCTCAGTCGTACCATACTGCAATGCGTTGTGGATATGTGTCTTAAACACCTTTTCTATGCATTCATGGATGATCTCCACAGGGAATGCCGCAGGGTTGGGTAACCCCCCTGCAAGGGAAATAAAACCCGGGCTTTGGGTGAGTTTCAATAACTCCCGTATCTCCGAGGATTTCAGGTTTTTTGATCGTGATGAAAATAAACGGTCGTAATTAACTACCATAAAAATGCCCCGTGCCTGTAATCGGTTCTCCTATTTTAACATTTGGGATTCTCCAAAATATGACGTATCACCAGTAAATATTCTTGGTTTATAGGGAGAAAATGTATGAAAAAGTAAATAGAATCTGAAGAGAGTGACTTTGCTGCGTTTTCATTGTGTCTTTATTTTTATGCAAGACACCCGACGTATTTGGGGAGAAAATAACATTGGAGCAGTAGATACCTGTTGTTTTTTTTAGGGGTGTGGTTAATATCCCCCAATCATGAGACTTGGATCGCCAAGGAGCACCCATTGTTGTACTGTTTTTGCATGTCCTGCTTCAAAGTCGCTCATATCATGTGTCTGTATATAGCTGGTTATTGCTTGGGAATGAGCAGCACCTAATACTGTTTCATTCTCAGAACCATATTGTCTAAAAAATTCAATACTGATCCATCCGTCCCCGCCACCTGTTGTAAGATCCTTCCCCGGCATCCCATAGCCCAACCCTGTATTTCCGATAGTTGCAATGGAACCGCCTCTTGGGCTTCGTACAAGACGCCAGCTAAAACACTCAGGTACAGCAACTCCATACGTCCACATGTGCCTCTCAGGTAAAAAAGTAAAATAATACGGCAAGATGTCCAAGACAGAGGTTATCATTGAAACATTGAACTGGCTGTTGTGGCAGCCCCCTATCACAGTGATTGGCAGTTTTTCACCGTTTGAAAGTGAATCGATTGGCATGAGCGGCCGTTTGAATCTTATTACCGATAGGCCAGTAAAGCTTGCATGTTGTCTATTTCCTGGGACGCCTGGAAAGTGATCCCCCCACGTATTCGGTGACCCGTGTCCTGACAGGAATACAAAACCACTGCCCCTCTTCCATTCTTGAAGAACATCCTGTAAGCCGGTTAATCTCCCATTTGATGCCCAGAGTATCTCCCGTTCGAATGTTTCAGGCATATAGGACAGTGCACCACCCCTGCCATACAGTGTTTTTTCACCAGTTACCCATTCCCCTTCATAATACATTTCTGTGTCATTTCTCCATTCTGAGAAAATAACAAGTCCATCGTTGTCTTTTATCCATACATGAATATCTGAAAGGTTCCCATAGGGTTTAGGATCATATGTTTTACCACGGATGGTTAACACTCCACTTTCATAGCTTATGTTTGCCCAAGGGTTAAAGTTGTTACAATACGCCTCGTTCTCACCAGGGGTGTAGGTCAAGTCATTAAAGCCTAGAACATCACCCGGTGAAATCGTTACAATTTCTGCGACAGGTGGTGCAGGATAACCATCGGATATGCCTGGATTTACATGGTCATTGTGTTTAAAAGAGATAGAAGTTTTTTGTGACCGATCGATTAGTATTGGAATCGTGTCTATCGTGCTTTTTTCACCTTCTTTGTTAAAACTTTGAGCGTAAATCGTGTAAGGGCCGTTTTTAAGACCTGTTGTGTCCCACTGGAAATTTAAGTCTTGCTGGTCTAAAAACCCGTCGCCAGAGAAAACTGTTACCCTATTGAACCAATCGGACTGACCAACATTGGTTGTTTCATACGTGATAATTTTATTCACGACTGTTTTCACCTCTTTGATGCTTCTGCAGGCAAGTCTTCCAACGTACACATCAGGAACCATGTCGATGTCTAAATCATCTTTCACTCCTTCTTTCCCCCACGCAGCAAAAACACCATCGTTATTTGGATCCCAGCTTGAGAAGTTTCCTTCACCGTCATAAATGTCTGCATAATACAAGTCACTGATTGAGCCAGGATCAAAAATATCATCATCGCTTTTCAGTGGAAACTTCGGTTTATCATAAAGATTTGTGTAACGAACAGGGACATACCAATCTTTCGAACCTTGATTTGCATCGTCTTTGGGTCTAGCGAAGAACTGATTTTTCAGACCACCGACCAAAAGAACATACGTGACATCATAGGTCTCAATTGCGTCTTTTATGAAATATTTTATCTGCTCAGGTTTATCCCGCCCCTCGTATTGTTTATAAATGGATTCCGTTGTCTTTAAAAATGTTTTTATCCCTATGTCATTTTTATGATTAACAAGCTTTTCTACCTGGCGCTTGAAGAGAGAAGGCGTAATGATCAGAAGATTATGTTGTTCAGCGCTAGTTTTTATAATGTCTTTTGAGAATTCATAGGTAATACTCATCTCACTATGATGTGCCTGTACGATTTTTCCAGAGCATGGATAATATCTAATAGGATATAAATGAACGATGACGAAAGTAACTCTTTGGTTATCTTTATTCAGCCCGGAGCGAAGACTAAAAGAATACCAGGTTGAGGGATAAGGATTATTGCTGCTATATGTTTCTAAATCTTTTTCCACATGTAGAGATGTAGTTTGTTGCATCGGAGTTAAAGGTAGCAGATGCGGAGCCGGACGGATTTCTCTTGTTATCTGATGTTCGATAACACCATCCATTGTAACGTTTACTGTAACATTTTTAACGCAAAAAGGCAACTCAAATATTTTTACTACCTTTGGAAGGACAGGTTTTCCCGGTACCATAATATAGGAAGAGACATCATGCATCTCAACGGATAGATACTCAGCACTAACTTGCTTTATTTCCAACAGTGGAAACGACGCACTGGTTGCGGTTGTTTGTAGATATGGTGCTTCTCCGTTACTGTATGCTACTGTTCCATAACTGCTTCCAATACAAATAACTGCAATGGCTACATATACAATTTTTTTCATTTTTTTAATCTCCATTAACTTTTTTACACTCTGAAACCTTTTAATTTAATAATATATAATAAACTATAAATTATTTTTGTATAATCTTTATGAAAAACACCGTTTTTGGCAAAAAATAACATCTAAAACAAAAAAAGACAATGTTTACACATGAAATGCTTGATTGGTACTAGAACCAGCACCCGTTGACCGGTCTAAATAACCCCCTCCTTTTTTCAAACTTCTCTCGGAAGACCTCCTAGAAGGTACACCCTGAATAAAAAAGTAATTTAGGGTAAAACCAAATCTCTCAGCATATCAAGACCCCCTCAAGAAAAAAAGAATGGGCCCGGCCGGATTTGAACCGACGACCAACTGGTTATGAGCCAGTCGCTCCACCAGTCTAAGCTACGAGCCCAAGACATTCTCAAGCCCCTATCGGTCTTCTACTACTTAAAATTTAAAGATACTACGATGCCATATTGATATATCAAACCCTTGGAATTCTCAACTATTGATACGGCGGTATATATAAATTTCACTAAGGAAAAATAGATTCCTTTTCATGAAAAAAATATCTATCCAATGAATATTTCAACTAATAAAACAAGAACACACATCTTTCATAAGAATTATGTCAGGCACAACAATCAACCTTTTAATGTTTTTTCTCAATAGGTTTCTACCCTGATTTTCTGCGGAAAAACACCAGGAACTTAGGTTTTTCAGCCTGTTTTGCTAGCTGAAAACCTATAAAAAGTGTGATGTGCGAAATGTGTTCTAATCAAGAAAAGTGTTTTCAACTGCGAAAGTCAGGTTTCTACGAAAAATAAAAAAAAAGATGGGAGAAACCCTCCGTATTAAATGGAGGTTATCTTTAGTTTCTATTCGATCGAATCCAACCCTCTGCTTGTAAGACTTCAATGAAAGTCATCGATGGATATTCGCCTCGGATTATTTGAATAATAAGACGTATTAAATCCCAAATAGTCCTGGTTGAAGAATCATATTCTATGGATTGAGTATTATACCCAGCGGATGACGATGTCTCTGGTGCATCAGATGGTGCAGGGTAGAAAGTATTCTCCTGTGTATCTCCAACGATAGAATTTTGGTTCAATTTGACACCCTGCAGTTCGTTTACCTCAACCGGCATCGCAATTGGCAAGGGGTCTGACCAGACACTCTCAGCACCATAGATATCCTTTGCTTTTACCGTTATATTATACGATCCTTTTTGAGACCAAGCATGTTCTGCACTACCCGTTGTACTAGAGTTGTATGGTCCAACCCACCCGCTGTTCGTGCTATCTCCCCATTCGAACCAGTACCATACCTGGTCACCATCCGGATCGGTGACGTTGCAATAGTACGTATAGATCACGTTAATCCTCCCTGATGCTGGTCCGGTGGGTGTTTCTGGTTTATTCGGAGGGACGTTCGTATCTTCTTTTGTTGTAAACGTGTACCATCTCCTCGTGTACAGACCACTTCCCGGTGGATCGGTTGCATTCACCCATACTTTATAGGTTGTTTGATACGCCAGTCCAGAAATAGACACTGTTTTTGTTCCGTTGGTCGCTGCGGTTCCGCTGTTGGTCTGTCCGTTGTTGCATTGGATTGTCCATGAGAATTGATCACCGTCAGGATCACTAATAGGAATACTCCAGATAAG
>Ga0068714_10000745_pt1 | contig 56823 bp, 51 predicted proteins | sample MTBNYHSulfiMetaG_FD_62988 | JGI IMG/M metagenome (GOLD analysis project Ga0068714, IMG submission 62988) | Enrichment culture microbial communities from rom New York Harbor, USA that are MTBE-degrading - MTBE-NYH (New York Harbor Sulfidogenic)... | ecosystem: Environmental > Aquatic > Marine >... | reverse complement strand
CGAGTCAACCCCGCCCGAACCGGTCAAGTGAAGACCGAGCAGCATAGACGAGCGGCGGCCGCCGGTGAGGACGTGCACAAGCGGGGAGCTGGTACGCCAACCCGGAGTTCAAATGCCAACCATTAATTCTCTGGAAATCCCCATGGCCCGCCCCGCCATGTTCCGCTCCGTCTCCAGGTGAAGCACGCGCTGCCACGACCCGAGATGACACCGCACGGCGGACCGGCACGAGAACTGCTATACCATACCGTGGTTCCCGTCGCCGCTCAAGGTCTCCTGCGGCCTGGCGAGAGTTCGCAAGCCTCGAGCCAAGCCTGCCAATATCCAGCCTTGTGTAAGCTGCTCCGTTGGCGAGCTGGCAGATGGCCGGGCCACTTGATAGGGAGGCAATCCACATAGCATGGTGATACCTGGGTAGCCTGACGGGTGCCCAACAAGGTAAGTGCCGGGGAGTCACGCAACACACAACAAGCTAATAGGATACGAGAATATCGAAAGGGCGAGCATGCCATCGGGACAGAGCCAGAGTGTCAACGGCTTCGGCGATTGGCTGCGCCAGCGGCGTTTGGCGCCCGATTTCAAGATTCCTCACCTCGTGCGCTGGGTTGAACGTTTCCTGCGTCTCTCGAGCTATCGGCCCCGCGAGGCCTGGCAAGACACGCTGCGGGTCTTCATCGATGACCTCGAAGCGGCACAGACGCCCGCCTGGCAGATCCGACAGGCAGCGGACGCCGTGAGCCTCTTCTGCGGGCAGTTCCGTTCGGCGCCCCCTGTGCCTCGCCCGGTCGGCCAGACGACCTCGGCCAGCCCCGCGCGCCCGGTACCCCCTCCCGGTCCACCTGGCCATAGCAGCCCACCCTCCCCGTCCGGCCAGGAGCCCCCCAGCCAGGCGGCCGCCGGCCAGGAGCCCCCCGGCGACGCGGCCTTCGACCCCGCCGCGATCCTGGCGGAGATGCAGCGCCTCGTGCGACTGCGCCACTACTCGCCCAGGACGGAGCGGAGCTACCTGGGTTGGGCACGCCGGTACCTCCACTACCTGGGTGACCGGCGGTCGAGCGTACCGGGGACCGACGACGCGAAGGCCTTCCTGAGCCACTTGGCCATGCGGCAGCGCGTGTCGGCATCGACGCAGAACCAGGCCTTCTCGGCGCTCCTGTTCCTGCACCGGTATGTGCTCCAGGCGGATCTCGGCGACATGGCCACGACGGTCCGAGCGCGGCGCGGGCAGAAGCTGCCCGTCGTGCTCTCGGTCGATGAAGTCCGCGCGCTGCTCGGTCAGCTTGCGGGGACGCGGCGGCTGATGGCCGAGTTGATCTACGGATCTGGGTTACGCTTGACGGAGCTTGTACAACTACGCGTCAAGGACATCGACTTCGCTGCGGGCACGCTCACGGTCCGTTCAGGCAAGGGAGATAAGGACCGCGTGACCCCGCTGCCGGAGCGCGTGCACGGCGATCTAAGCAATCATCTGGACAAGGTGCGAGCCTTGCAGGAGCAGGACCTTGCCGTCGGTGCCGGTGAGGCGCCCTTGCCCGACGCGCTACGGCGCAAGTACCCCAACGCCGGCCGCGAGTGGGGCTGGCAGTTCATCTTCCCGTCCGCGAAGTTGGTGCCCGATACGGAGTCCAGAACAGTCCGCCGCTGGCATGCCTCCGGGGCCACGGTGCAGAAGGCTGTGAAGGCCGCTGTGCGCAAGGCGGGAATCGCGAAACCCGCCAGCGTTCACACGCTTCGACACAGCTATGCCACCCACCTGTTGTTGAAGGGCGTCGACATCCGTCGTATCCAGGAGTTGCTGGGGCACAAGAGCATCGAGACGACGATGATCTACACCCACATCATGGCCACCGTGGCACCCAAGGTGCGCAGTCCCCTGGATGAGCTATGAGCCGGGCTGCCGGCAACGCAACAACCCTACCGGACAACGATCCTGCCCGGCGCGTCAGCTACCACCTCGCCAATGATCGCCGCGTCGGGAACGCCCTCGCGGTGCATCCGCTCCAGGAGCGTCTCCGCCTCACCCTCAGCTAGGGCGATCAGGAGGCCACCCGAGGTTTGCGGATCGGCCAGTACATCCTGCAGTGGCGCCGGCACGGACGGATCCATATCCACCATCGGTGCGCGGAAGTCACGGTTGCGATACAGGCCCGCGGGCAAAAGGCCCATCTCACAGAATCCCTGGAGGCCGGGCAGCAGGGGCAGGGCGCGCGCCCGGATGATGAACCCTACCGGTGAGTCTTCGACCATCTCAGCGGCGTGTCCGATCAGGCCGAAGCCCGTTACGTCGGTGCAGGCGTGCACGTCACACGATTCCATCAGCTCCGCCGCCCTACGGTTGAGGGTGGCCATCACGGCGCTCATCCGTGCGCTGCCGTCGGCATCCAGCAGGCCCGCTTTCACGGCGGTCGTAAGGATGCCCGTTCCCAGCGGCTTCGTCAGGATCAATCGATCCCCGGGTCGGGCGCCCAGATTGGTGAGGATCTCTTCCGGGTGAATAACACCCGTGACAGATAGGCCGTACTTCAGCTCCAAGTCTTCCACGGTGTGGCCGCCCGCCAAGACCACCCCAGCTTCGCGCATCTTGCTCAGGCCGCCGCGCAGGATCTCGTGCAGGACCGCAATATCCATCGTCTTGGACGGAAAGCAGGCGATGTTCATGGCGCACAGCGGCTGCCCGCCCATGGCGTAAACGTCGCTGAGCGCGTTGGCGGCGGCGATCTGTCCGAACACGTAGGGGTCGTCCACGATGGGCGTGAAGAAATCGACGGTCTGAATGATCGCCAGATCGTCGCGCAGCTTGTACACGCCCGCGTCGTCCGGTCTGCCGAGACCGACGAGCAGGTTCGGGTCCTCCGGGAACTCCAAACCGCATAACGCCCGGGCCAGGTCCCCTGGCCCCAGTTTGGATGCTCACCCGGATCCCGAGACGGTCTGCGTCAGCGGGATTTCTCTTCGTTGTTCCATGGCTCTCTCACGTACTCCGCACCCTCGGCGGCATAGATGCCTATGCATCGCACCGCTAGGGCGGCCAGGACGCTCTTCACATGGCCCAGGTCGCGGCTATGGAATTCTAGCACCATGCCGCAATTGCTGCTGAGCGCGCGCGGCGTGGGCACCAGGTCGCACCAGATACCGGCCTGGCGCAGGCCGCGCTCGGCGGTCGTCACGTCATGGATCGATTCGCAAATGGCCACGCAGTGAGCGAATCGGGAGAGGGCGCCCGTCATCTGTGCGGATCCTCCGAGGCACCGCGGGACTTCCCGACCGCCAGGCTGGCGGGGTCACCCTCGGGCACCGCCCCGCAGTCAGCACCTCCTCCCGGCATGCCGCCCGCCGCCATGCCGCCCGCCGCGATGCCGCCCGCCGCCATGCGGCCCGCCGCAGCGCTGCCCGCGGCTCCCGCCTTGCCCTCCCGGGCCAGCTCCCCGATCGCCTCAATCGTCAGAGCGATTTCCTCGAACGTGTTGAAATACCCCGGCGAGATCCTCAGTGTCCCGTGAGGGTATGTCCCCAGGGTGCGGTGGGCCTCCGGTGCGCAGTGGAGGCCCGCGCGCGTCATGATCCCGTAGCGCCGGTCGAGGTGATAGGCTGCCTCGCTCACGGAAAGCCCCTCGATCGTCACCGACACGATCGGCACGCGCTCCGGCGCCTGTGCCCCCCAAACCGTCACACCGTCGATGGCGCGCAAACCCGCCAGGAGCGCATCCAGCAGGTTCGCTTCGTGGCGCTTGATCTTGGGCAACCCCGTCTCGGCGATGAACCGGGCCGCGGCGCCGAGCCCGGCAATGCCGACGCCGTTGGGCGTGCCGCTTTCGAGGCGGTCGGGCAGGACCTCGGGCTGCGCGTCCGACTCCGAATTCGATCCGGTTCCCCCCACGAAGGATGGCTCGAGCGGGAGCCCCGGGCGGACATACAGACAGCCAATTCCCTGCGGACCGAGCAGGGACTTGTGCCCGCTGAAAGCCAGCAGGTCGACCCGCGGCTCCTCCACATCGACGGGGACAGCACCGACCGTCTGCGCCCCGTCGACCAGCAGCGGCAGTTCGCCGATCGCCGCGCGGATGTCGCTCAGCGGCGAGACGGTGCCCGCGACGTTGGACGCGTGCGTGACCACGACCAACCGCGTGTTCGCGCGCAGCGCATTGCGCACCGCCTGCGGGTCGAGACACCCACTGTCATCGGCCCTCGCGACGCTGACCGTAATGCCCCGTTGTTCGCGCAGGCGGCGGAGGGGTCGCATGACCGAGTTGTGTTCCAGTGAGGTCGTCACCACGTGATCGCCATCGTGCAGAAAGCCCAGCAGGGCGGTGTTGATCGCCGCGGTGGCGTTGGCGGTGAAGATCACATGGCGAGGATCCTGTACGCCGATCAAGCGAGCTACGGCTTCGCGGCTTTCATAGACGATGCGGGCGGCCCGAGCTGAGAGGCGGTGCCCCGAGCGTCCGGGATTCGCGCAGGCATGGTCGAGGAATTCGGTCACCGCCGTCACAACGTCGGCCGGCTTGGGGTATGAAGTGGCCGCGTTGTCGAGATAGACGATCGCTTCCATTCGTGAGCCTCTCCAGATCGCCTCGCGCGGACCTGATCCGGCCCGCGCAGCGGATTACTTGCTGGAGACGGGCTTGTAGTACTGCATCGCCTTCGGCAGCAGTTCCCGGATCTTCCTGATGCGGGTTTCGTCGGAGGGGTGGGTGCTGAGGAACTCCATGGTCGAACCGCCCCCGCCTTGAGCGGCCATCTTCTGCCAGAAGGTCAGCGCGGCATTCGGATCGTACCCCGCCATGGCCATGAAGATCAGCCCCAGCTCGTCCGCCTCGGCCTCGTGCAATCGGCTGTACGGCAATAGGACGCCCACCTGGGAGCCTAGGCCGAAGACGGTCATCCAGAGCTGCTGAGTGTCCTCGGGCTTCTGCTCCAGTGCCTTTGACAGTGCCAAGCCGCCGAACTGGGTCATCAGGCCCTGGCTCATCCGCTCGTTGCCGTGCTCGGCCACTGCGTGCGCAATCTCGTGGCCCATCACCACGGCCAGCTCGGCCTCATTGGCGGTGAGCTTCATCAGTCCGGTGTACACGACTACCTTGCCGCCGGGCATGCACCACGCGTTAACCTCCTCGCTCTCGACGAGGTTGAAATCCCAGGCATAGTCCTTGAGTTGATTAGACATGCCGCGCTCGGCGAAGTACGTTTCGACAGCGTGCTGGATGCGCTGACCCGTGCGCTTGACCACCGCCGTCTGGGCAGCATCCTTGCTGAGCGCGTTGGCCTGGAGGAATTCGTTGTACTGCTGAAAGCTCATCGAGAGCATCGTTGCATTCGGAATGATGTTGAACTGCTTACGGCCGGTGATGGGAACCGTGCTGCACGACAGAGTGAACATCGAAGCGAGCAGCAACAGCCACGCCCCACGTCCAACACAGCGCATCGACTCCTCCTCTCTCTGCGGTCCGGTCGCCCTCAATTCGATGGCGTTGCCGTCCAGCCCGCAAGCATCCTAAGGCTTTCGCTCGGAAGCATCCATCCCCGCGGGTCTCTCCTCGCCCCGCGCGCACTCGCTCGACTTGCCCACCAAGGTCTCGAGCGCGTGCGGTAGAATCGGCAGCAGCGCGTCCAGGCCCTCACGCACGGCCCGGGGGCTGCCGGGCAGGTTGATGATCAACGTCTGACCGGCCACGCCGGCCACCCCGCGCGTGAGCATGGCCCGGGGCGTGTGCGTGAGGCCCCGCAGACGCAGGAGCTCCGCCAACCCGGGCGCTTCGCGGGTGATGACCGCGCGGGTGGCCTCGGGGGTATTATCCCGCGGCGCCAGGCCGGTGCCACCGGACGTGAGCACCAGACTGATCTCCGGGTTGTCCACCAAGGCGCGCAGCTCGCGTTCGATCCCCTCGCGGTCGTCGGGGATGATCCGGGTCAGGACCAGCTCCAGAGCGCTCCCGGCCAGGCGTGCCTGCGCCTCCGGGATCACCGTATCCTGGCGCTGGCCCGCGGCGCGCGAGTCACTCAGCACGATCAAGGCGGTCCGAAACGACATCAATCCGATCCCCGGCGCGTATCGCGCCCCCGGCGACCACGATGCAGAAAACGCCCTCGCGTGGCATCACGCAGTCGCCGGCGGCCTGATAGATGGCGCAGTCGTGGTGGCACTCCTTGCCGATCTGGGTAACTTCGAGCAGAACCTCCGCGCCGATCTGCAGACGCGTGCCCACCGGGAGGCTCCGGACTTCGATCCCCCGGGTCAAGATGTTCTCGGCAAAGTCCCCGGGGCCGATGGTCACGCCCTTGGCGCGCATCACATCGGCTGACTCCTCAGCCAGCAGGCTCACCTGGCGGTGCCAGTCGCCGGCATGCGCATCCTCGCGGATCCCGCGACCCTGCTCGCAGTGGATCACCTCCACGGGCTTCTTCTGCACGCCCCGGATTTCACTGATGCAGACTGCTACGACCTGTCCCATGCTCGCCCACCCCATCTGCTCACCGCTGCGGAGAGGATACCCGATTCGGCGCCCAAGCGCGATCGCCGAACGCGCTCGGCGATCACGGCTCCGGCGCTCTGTAAGTCCCCGACTTGCCCCCCGTCTTCTCCAGCAAGCGGATCTCGCCGATGATCATCTGCTTGTCGACCGCCTTGCACATGTCGACCACCGTCAATGCAGCGACTGCGACGGCCGTCAGCGCCTCCATCTCCGCGCCGGTGCGGCCCGTGAGCCGCACGCTGGATCGGATCTCGACGCGACCCGCCGTGCGGTCCTCGGCCAGCGTGAGATCCAGGGCGATGTGCTCCGGTAACAGGGGGTGGCACAAGGGGATGAGCTCAGGCGTGCGCTTCGCCGCCATGATGCCCGCCAGCTTGGCGGCGGCCAGAACATTGCCCTTGGCGATCGCGCCCGCGCGCAGAAGTCGGACCACCTCGGCGGATACCGTCACCGTGCCGGCCGCGCGGGCGGTGCGCACCGTGGGCTGCTTGCCGCTGACATCCACCATGCGCAGGTGCCCCTCACGGTCGAGGTGGCTGAGCGCCGCGGCGCCACCCTGGGCGCGCCGGCGGCCCGGCGGATTGGCCGGGCGATCTGGCCGCCCAGGGGGATTGGCCGCGCGATCTCGCCGTCCCCGGGGACCGCCCGCGGGCCGCTGCCGTCCGATGGTTCGCTTCGTCTTCTCGCTACGGCTGTTCTTCTTCATGCCCGCTCTCCCCGTGGCCTCGCGGGCCACACACCGCCCCAACCGCGCGACGGCGGTCTCATCCTCCCAACCCGCACATGGAATCGATCTCGTAATCCCCGCGCTTCTCGCGCTTGAGCTTGGGAATCGCCTCGCGCAGAAACGCCTCCAACTCATCCGGCCTGAAGCGCGGCCGCACGAAGTCCAGGATGCTGATGCTGGGTCCGCCCGCCAGGCACGGCTTGAGCAAGCCATCGCCGCGCAGCCGCATGCGATTGCACCGCCCGCAGAAGGGTTTCGTCATGGGTGAAATGAATCCGCAGGTCGCCGCCGTACCTTCGATGCGATAGATCTCGGCCGCGCCATGCGGGTCCCCCGCCCGGGTGTCGCCGTCCGCCCCGGCGGGGACCAGCCGGTAGCGCGTCGCGATGACCTCGCGGACGCGGCTGCTTGGGACGAAGTGCAGATGGCTATTGCCCAGCACCGGCATCAACTCGATGAAGCGCACCTGCAGGCCGCGCGCGATTCCGAAGTCCACGAGATCGCAGACCTCATCGAGGGTTTCCTCCAACGCGACCGCGTTGATCTTGATCGGCTGGAACCCGGCGGCGCGCGCCGCCTCGATGCCCTGCAGGACGCGCTCCAGGCCGTCGACGCGGGTGATCATGCGAAAGCGCTCGGCGCGCAGCGTATCCAGGCTGATGTTGATGCGGTTGAAGCCCGACGCTCTCAGGCTGGCCGCGACCGGGGCCAGATCGTACGCGTTGGTGGTGAGCGCCAGGTCCTCGATCCCGGGGATCAGATGGAGCGACCGCATGAAGGCCAGCGCGCCGCGCCGCGCCAGGGGCTCGCCGCCGGTGACCCGCACCTTACGGAACCCGAGCCGCGCCACCAGGAGCCGGACGACCTCGAACAGCTCCTCCAATGTGAGCATCTCGTCGTGGCGCAGCTTCGGCACCCCTCCCGCCGGCATGCAGTACGCGCAGCGGAACTGGCAGCGGTCGGTCACCGATAAGCGCAGGTAAGTGATCTCCCGCCCGAATGCGTCGCGCACGGGCGCCGGGCGTTGCGGGTTCGGCGTGTGGCTGGCGTCTGGCATATCTCTTTGGTGTCCTCAGCCGTCGTACAACATCGGTACTTGCAGCATCACCCTTCGTATAGCATCCGAAAGCCGACCATCTTGCCCTTCTCGACCGCTTCGAGCCCCGCGGGAATCAAAGCCAAGGCGGTCGCGTCGGCGACGGCAAAGATGTCGGCCGAGCCATGGGTATGAATCGGGGTGAGCAAGTAGGTCTCGCCGTTCCAATCGCATCGACAGGGTTGCAGCAGCAACCGCCCCGACTTGTTGCGGACCGTCTCGGTGAGCTCTCCATGGTAGCGGATCGCCTGTGGCCGCGGATGGTGACGAAACACGCGGACAGTGGGCGCCACGTACGAATCGAAGGCATAGAGGGTCGAGACGGGATTGCCCGGAAGTCCGAACACGAGTGTGCGACCGCGTGATCCAAACACCAGGGGGCGCCCGGGCTTCACCATGAGTTTGTTGAAGTGTAGCTCCACCCCGGACTCGGCCAGGACTCTGGGCACGTAGTCGAATCTGCCCGTGGAGACACCGCCCGAGAAGATGAGCATGTCGTGTTCAAGTCCCGCTGCAACCTTGCTGCGCAAGTCCTCGACCTGGTCACGGATGATCCCGAGGTAGTGGGGGCGGCCTTTGGCGGCCAGGATCTGCGACCACACAGTCCACGCATTCGAGTTGTAGATCTTGCCCGAAGTGAGCGAGAGGCCCGGTTCGACCAGTTCCTCACCGGTGGCCGCAAAGGCGATCGAGGGACCGGCGTGGACGCGCACCTTGGTGCGACCCACGGAGGCGAGAATTGCGACCGACTGGTGCCGAATGAGGTGACCGTCGCGCAGCACCACGGTACCGCTGCGCAGATCCTCGCCGCGGGAGGCGATGTGGGACCCGCGCTCCGGTTCGGCATGGAAGCGGACCCAGGGGGTCTCCTCGGCTACCGGTTGCCCGGCTTGATCCACATAGCTCGTCTCTTCGATGGGGACGACCGTGTCAGCGCCGGCGGGAACCGGGGCACCGGTCATGATCCGCGCACATTCCCCCGTCGCAATGCTGGCCCCGGGGGTGTCGCCCGCGGCGATGGTGGTCACGATCCTGAGGGCTGCTCGCCCGGCCGCCTCGCCGTGGCGATAGGCATAGCCGTCCATGGCCGCCTTGTCGAAGCGGGGCATGTCGATGTCGGCGATCACATCCTCGGCCAGCACGTGCCCCGACGCTTCGGTCAGGGAGACCTCCAGGGTCTCGGTGCCCGCAACAGCGTGCTGCCGGAGGATGTCCAGCGCCTCCTCGTAGCTGACCGCTTTAGCCTGAGAACCGTTGCTCACAGCACCTCCACGGCATGCGATTTGAAGGAGACCACCACGTCCCGGTTCAGATTCAATCCCAGAGACTCATAAGACTCCCTCGTGATGATGGCTGTCAATCGCTCCCCGCAGTCGATCTCCACCCAGACGTCATCGCCTTGCACATGCAGGGCACACACCCGTCCACGGTAGTGGTTCCGCATGCTGGAGATCAGAGGCTCGGGCGACACCACGAGGTTGCGCGGGTCGATCATGACCATCGCCCGCCCGTCGCCCCGATCCGCACCGCCGTTCTCGGCCTCCGCCGGCAGGTGGATCGCCAGACCCCCCGCGGTGACCATCTCGCGACCCTGGCGGCGTCCCTCCAAAATGTTCTCCGGCAACCCCGCCGCCAGCCGGCCGGCCTGGAGGTGGAGCACGCGACCGGCCACGCGGTGGGCCAGGCGCAGATCGTGGCTGGCCAGCACCAGACTGGCGCTGCTCCCCAGGAGAACCCGCTCGATGACCCGCTGGGACCGCAGGTCGAGATGGGCGGCCGGTTCGTCGAGCAGCAGCACATCGGGCGCGCCGATCAGGACCCGTCCCAGGGCGAGACGCTTCTGTTCGCCGCCGGACAGCCTCCGCACCGATGTTTCCGCATGGCCTGCCAGATCGACCAGCTCCAACATCGCGTCCACTCGCTGTCTCAGCTCCGCGGCCGGGCACCGGCGCAGGGTCAGGGGATAGGCCAGGTTCTGTCTCACACTGCCCATAAACAGGTGGGGCTGCTGCTTGAGGAACCCGAGCCCGCGGCGACGGTCCGTCCCCTGCCGTCGCGCCCCGATCTCCTCACCCCGGAAGCGAAAGTGCGCACAGTGGGTGGCCGTCTCCAAGAAGGCCAGCAAGCGCAAGAAGGTCGTCTTGCCCGATCCGTTGGGCCCTACAATGGCCACCCGTTCGCCCGTCGCCAATGTAAAACCATCGATGCTGAGGGTGAACCGTTCACTGCGTGTGAACAGCAGGTCTTTGACATCGTAGATCATTACCGTGTGCAAGCTACCATGCATGTACAAGCCGCCGCTGTAGATTACCTAAGCCGCCGCTGCGGATCATACGGCTTCAGGCAATCGCCCGTTTTCCCCCTGCCATCTGGACAGCCAGGTTGATCAACAACACCAGGGTCAGGAGCACGATGCCCAGAGCGAAAGCGGCGGAGAAATTCCCCTGGCCCGTTTCCAGTGTGATTGCGGTGGTGATCGTGCGCGTGGCCCCCCGGATGTTTCCGCCCAGCATGAGGGCCACGCCGACCTCGGAGACCACCCGCCCGAAGCCGGTCATGAGGGCGGTCACGACCGCCAGGCGCGCCTCGGTCACCGTCTTCCAGGAGGCGCGAAGCGGGGAGGCGCCCAGCAGGATCGCCTCCTCGTAGACTTCCCGCACCATCGCCTGCATCGCGCTGTGAACGAGAGCGGTCATGAGCGGCGCGATGAGGATGACCTGGCCGATGATGATGGCGGTTTGGGTGAACAGGAGGCGCATGCCCCCCAGCGGGGCGTTGCGGGCGATAAAAGCGTAGACGAGCAGGCCGACGACCACGGTGGGCAGCGCGAGCGCCGTGCGCAGGAGCATGAGAACCCCTTTGCGTCCGGGGAACGCATGCCGGGCGATCAAGAACCCGAGCGGCAGCGCGATCAGAGCGGCGATGGCCGTGGAGGTGAGCGACGTCCGCAAGGTGGTGAAGAGCGCATCCTGCAGATCCTGGTCGAAGCGCACGATCAGGAGGATCGCCTCCCAGATGCTTTCGAGAAGGAACTGCATCGACGCGCTCCGCGTTACGGCCCCTCGCTCTCGGGCGCTTGGCCGGCAACACCCTGCTTGTCTTCGAAGAGATGGAATAGCTGCTGGCCGGTCGGCTTGAAGGCCGCGACCAGTTCGCGCCCGCGCGTGGAGGTCAGCCAATCGATCAGCCGCTGCGCGCCGGTGTGATTCGCGTCGGGGTACTTGGCGGGGCTGACGGCGATCAAGGCATAGGGGTTGAGCAGATCGGCTCCACCCTCGTAGGCGATGGCGAGGTCCAGCTTGCCCTCCATCGAAAGAAGCGTCCCGCGATCGGTCAAGACGTAGGCCAGCTTCTCGGAGGCCATCGTCAGGCACGCGCCCATGCCTTGGCCGGCTTCGACGTACCAAGCGCCGGACGGGGTGACCCCGGCCTTCTTCCAGAGCTCCAGCTCCTTCTTGTGAGTGCCCGAATTGTCGCCGCGGGAGATGAACGCATCTTCGCGCTCGCGGATGAGGCGCAAGGCGCTCGCGCCGTCGGCGGCCGACTTGATGCCCGCGGGATCGTCCCTGGGCCCGGCGATCACGAAGTCGTTCCAGAAAACGGGCACGCGCTCGACGCCGAATCCATCCGCAATGAACTTCTCCTCCGCCGCCGGCGCGTGGACCAGCACAATGTCCACATCGCCGTTCTGACCATGGGTCAACGCCTGCCCGGTGCCCGTCGCGATGAAGTCGACGTGGATGCCCGTGTCCTTCTCGAACTCGGGGAGCAGGCAATCGAGCAGGCCCGTGTTGGCGGTGCTGGTCGTCGTGGCCAGGCGGACGGTCCTCGGTGCCGGCCCGGCCGCGGCGGCATCCGGGCCGAGCGCCGGGATGCCGGTCGGGGCCAGCAGGCCTAGCAGGGTCAGTCCGATCGCGAGAACACGCAGCAGAATCATCGTCGTATCCCCTTCATTTCGACCACAAACATGTCGATCGGGGCAGAATACTACGGCATGAGCCCGCCGAGCGTCAACGGGGTGGGTCGACGGGGGCGACCGCGCGTCGGACTACGCCGGCACGACCGCGTAGCAGATGATCTCCAGCGGCTCGCCCTCGGTCGCATCCTGACCGGCGGCGCGGCCTTCACCGGTCAACGCCCGGGTGGCCTCGGCACTACCCTTGACGACCAGGACCCGATCGGGCCCCAGGAGCACCACGCGATCGCCGTCCGGATCACCGGGCCCGGCAAGCTGGACCTGGCGCGTGAATTCTCCGCCCGGATTGAAGACGTCGTAGACCTGCAGGATGCCCGCCGGCAGGGCATCCGTTTCGGGAGCGCCGACAACCCACAACTCCCCATTGCGCATGGCGTTCATCCCCTGGATGCGAGGGGGATAGTCCTCGGCCACGATTTCGAAGCGCACGCGTTCCCCGTTGACGATGGCCACCATGCCGGAACCCACCTGCGCCTTCTCCTCGGCCGTGCGCTTGCGCGGATGGCACTCGCGCTCGATGACACGCTCGAGCTTCCCCTCCGGCGAGTACACGGAGATCGCGTAGCGGTCCCGCTCCTGGGCCAGATAGACACGGCCATCGCGATCCGCCGCCATGCCGCCTCGGCTGACCCAGTGCTCATCACGCTCGACGTACTTGCGGCTCATGATCGGGTCCGAACCGCGCTTCGACATGAGGCGTGTCTGCTCCTTGCCGCTCAGATCGAGGATGCCCACGTACAGCTCGCGCTCGACGCCCCCCGCGTTGCGATGCACCGACCGTCCGGACACCACCAGCCGGTTCGCCTCGCACAGAACCTCGTCGAGGAACTGCATCGGGGCGCTCGTTCCGGTCTCTCCGATGTGGATCATGCCCGCCGGGGTGCCGTCGCGCGCCAGCAGCACGATCGAGCCCGGCATCACCCGGGAGACGCCCACGCGGCCGTCGGGCAAGAGGATGAGATTGGTGGGGAAGCGCAGCTCCCCGGGCCCGTCCCCCTCGCGGCCGAGCGTACGCACGAGGCTTCCATCGGGCCCGAAGACGTGCGCCTGGCTAAGCTGGCGGTCGAGCACGTAGACGTTGCCCTCGGTGTCGCTCTGCGCTTCCGTGACCAATCCGAGAAGCACGTCGCTGCCCTCGCCGCCCGCGCGCCATTGCTCTTGCAGGCGCAGGGTCGTGGTCCCCTGACTGGGGCGACTGCCGTTACGGAAGTGCGGCACGCCGTCGACCACCACCTCATCGGCCGCGCCGGCCGGCACCAGGGCAGCCCAACAGGCGCCCACTGCAACTCCCAGTGCAACCACCACCGCTACCCGCCAGAACTCCGCATACTGCCGCTGGCCCATCCGGGCTATCGCAACGAGCTTCTTGAAGGTGTCCATCCAGTACCTCGGCTTTCTGTTCTCGGTCCAATCCACTGCCTGGGGGGCATCGCGGTTGACGCGAGCTTGCGATTCAACGTTTCGGACGACCCACTTAAGCCGCGTTAGTGGATGTGAAAGGATGTGAAGAGCGGCTGCCAAGACCCCCGTCAGGGACACGGCCGACCTCGAATCATCGTAGGGGAGACCGACGCACGACTCGCCGAGGGAGTATACTGGCCGCATGATTCTGGCGAAACGCAAGATCGGCCTCACGGTCGCGCTCCTGACCGCCTCGCTGGCCGGGCTGGTGGTCGTGCAGGCCTATCTGCTGCGCAGCGCCTTCGACCTGAAGGAGCGGGTTTTTCGAAGCAGCGTCCAGTCCGCCCTGACGGCCGCTCCCAAGAAGCTGGAAGCCACCGAGACCGCCGCCCACGTGGTGCGCCGGTGCTCGGCACCCGACAGCGCGGAGGCTGGACCGGTCGCCGCGCGCGTGATTCTGATGCGGCGCGAAACCCTCGCGGAGGGGGGCGCGGCCAGGCAGACCATGGTCGAGAGCATCATGGGCGACCTGCTGGCGGTGGACCGGGAACCGATCACGGAGCGCTTCAGCATTGCCGAGCTCGATTCGGTGGTGGGCGTCAGCCTGCGGGAGGCCGGCATCGGGCTACGCTTCGCCACCGGCGTAGTGCCGGCCGGCCGGGACTCGCTGGTGGCCGTCTCCGACGAGCGCTATCGCGAGGAGCTGCGCCATTCCGACTTCCGCGCTTCGCTCTTCCCGCTCGAGCTCGTGCCGCCCCTGCATCAGTTGGTCGTGCACTTCCCCCAGAAACGCATGCATCTGTGGCTTCAGATCTGGCCCTCGCTCGCCGCCGCGCTGCTGTTCACATTGATCGTGGTCTACTGCTTTGTACAGGCCATCCGGACGATCGGTGCGCAGCAGCGCTTCGCAACGCAGATCGTCGATTTCGTCAACAACATGACCCACGAGTTCAAAACGCCCATCTCCACCATCGCGCTGGCCAGCGAGGCGATCGCCCGCAGCGATGTGGAAGCGGATCTCACCACGGTTCAACGCTACAATCGCATGATCGGCGATGAGAACCGCCGCATGCGGGCGCAGGTGGAGAAGATCCTGCAGATGGCCCAGCTCGAACGCGGCGACTTCCAGCTCACGCTCGAGGAGGTCGATGTGCACGCGGTCATTGCCCGGGCCGTGGAAGGATTCATGCTGCAGATCGAGCAGCGGCGCGGAACCCTGGCGCGTGATCTGGGGGCGACGCGGACCCTGGTCCGGGGAGACATTGTGCACCTGACGGGGGTCATTGGGAACCTTCTCGACAACGCCATCAAGTATTCCCCCGGACCGCCGTCGATCGGGGTGCACACGCGCAACGACGATGCCGGGGTGATCGTCACCATCAGCGATCACGGGGCGGGCATCGGTGACGAGTACCACGGGCGCGTCTTCGAGAAGTACTTCCGCTGCCCGACGGGGGAGCGGCACGATGTCAAAGGCTTCGGCCTCGGGCTGAGCTATGTGAAGCTGCTCATCGAGGCCCACGGGGGACGCGTGGAGCTGGACAGCCGCGTGGGCGAGGGCACCCGGGTCACGCTCCGGCTGCCGCTGGCCGAGACCGGGGCGGCCACGGGGTCCTGAGGGGCGCGAGGGAGAGGGAGTTATGGCGGCGCACGAGCAGATACTCCTGCTGGAAGACGACCCCAACCTGGGCGTCATCATCAAGGAGTCGCTGGAACGTCGCGGCTTCGGTGTCACGCTGTGCGTGGATGGCGAGGAGGGGCTACAGGCCTATCGCCAGAGCGCGTTCGACCTGTGCCTGGTCGACGTGATGATGCCGGTCCGCGACGGATTCTCCTTCGCCCGGGAAGTCCGTCGCACGGGAGATGACACACCCCTGATCTTTCTGACCGCTCGCTCGCTCGTGGAGGATCGCATCGCCGGGTTCCGCATCGGCTGCGACGATTACGTCACCAAGCCGTTCAGCATGGAGGAGCTGCTGCTGCGCATCGCGGCGGTACTGCGGCGCCGCCGGGCTGCCCGGGAAGCGGGTGTTCCGGACAGTCAGCCCGCGGCCGAGATCTTCCCGATCGGCCGTTACACGTTCGACTACCGCCGGCAGATCCTGCGCCGCGACGCTGAGGAGCGCCATCTGACCGACAAGGAATCCGAACTGCTCAGGCTCTTGTGTCTGCATCGCGACCGCGTGCTCGAGCGATCCCTGGCCCTGCGTGAGATCTGGGGCGAAGAGAGCTACCACTGCAGCCGCAGTATGGACGTCTTCATATCGCGCCTGCGCAAGTACCTCAAGGATGATCAGCGCATCGCGATCCGCGTGGTGCACGGGCGTGGCTTTCGGCTGATGGTCGACTGAGCCCTCCGAACCGGACGCGGCGGCCGGCCGAGAGGCCCGGGGGTCCAGGGTGGCAGAGTCCCGGACCCCCAGGCTCGGTGCGGCCGCCGCGCGCCGGTTGGACACTCGCGGTGTTAGCGCAGGACGACCATCTTCTTCCCAGAGCTGAACCCGTCCCGGGTCGTCATCTGCATCCAGAAGACGCCACCCCCTACGCGGTTGCCTTGGTTGTCCGTGCCGTCCCACACGACCGAGTTCTCACCGGCCGGTACCTCGGCCGCGAGCAGCGTCTTTACCAGACGGCCCGCCACGTCGACCACAACCAGATTCACCTCACCCGCGCTGGCGAGCGAGAAACGGATCGTCGCGCGCAAGTTGAATGGGTTCGGGCGACTCTGGTGCAGGTAGTTCACCGGACCAGCGAGGTGGTTCGCGTCAGGGTCCACGCCCGTGTTGGTGCAAGGATAGAGCCACTTCGTGAATGGCATTCCCCCCGCGCCCATCCACTCGAGCATGGGACCGTACAGCGCAGTAGTTCCACCCACATGGCAGGCCGAGTCCTGGCTGCACGGTTCCCCGCCGCAGCTACGCTCCGAGAGGTGATGGAAGCTGAAGCCATTCACCACCGAGCGCCAGTTGGCGACACCTCCTTGCTCATTCCGGCGCACAACCTGTGCAAAGTCGACGTACTGCTGGTTTCCGGTCTGCTCGTAGCTCCAGAATTCCAGATTGCCCGTTACATTGGACACGCCGGGCTGGATGCCCAGGACGTTATAGTTGAACTCATTTGGGCACCCATTGCCATAGAGCCCCACTCCTGGGCCTCCGGGGGAGAACTGCGCGCTGCTGGCCGGAGCCAGGTACACGCAGTAGGCCGGATCCTCATTGTAGTCTCGATAGGCCTGCGCCGACAGGGTCACACCCAGGACATTGTGGGCGAAGTTGATGGCATGTCCTTGGACGGGGTCCGCCAGGAGTCCGCCCACTTCGTCGCCGTCGAAGACGATCCCGCGCCGTACATTGGCCAGTCCGCAGTCCGTGGTCGCCAGCCACTGGTCGAACATCGTGTAGTCTTCAGGCTCCGTCGAGCCCGGCGGGATGGTGCCCGCGCTGAAGATGATCAGGCGGTAGCCGAGGAGTTGTTCAGCAGTACAGCCATTGTTGCCGTAACCGCCCGGGTTGAATCCTGTTCCCCCCAGATCACGCCTGAAGGAGCAGTTGTAGTTGGTTGTGGTGTCAAGATAGTCAAACTTGTCGTAGCTGATCCCGAGTTGCTGGAGCGCGGGTGCCATGTACTGCTCGCCCCCGGCATTGAAGGCGTCGACATAGAGCACGCAGGGCCACTGGACCATGTAGTTCTCGGCCGGGCGCACTTCCATGGTCGGCAGGAACTCCATCTCGCGGGGAGGACTCGCGCCCAGCTGGAAGTAGTCGGAAGGCGGCGCGCCGTTGTTGAACCAGTACGAGCGCCAGTAGTACTCAATCCGCGTCCCCGGTACAAAGACCTGATCGGGAAAGACTTCGTTTTGCGCGTTGACATCCTGGGGTCCGCGGAATCCAGGGTCGTCCTCGTGGAAGTAGCTGTCGAACTTGTTGCTGTATATCTGCGTGTGGTTCTGGGCCTCGGAGGAGTCGAGCAACGCGCAGACGAACCCGGCCTCGGGATCACCCGCCAGCCGCGCCTTCCAGGCGTGATACTCGGGGATCATCGCCTGGCGCGCGCCTAGCCGCGCGACGCGGAAGCAGAGCTCGCAGAGCCAGCGGCCCTCGGCGGATGAGACCAATGGGCCGGTGACGCACGAGGAGTCGGCGTGCCAGTCGTTCTTGATAGTGCTTTCGCGGCTGAGGTCGTAGGAGATGTTGGCGTTGCAGCGGTCGCTGGGCTCCAGGTACGTGGGGTAATTCTGGCCGAAACCGTCCATGAAGAGTCCCCCGACGACCCAGGAGATGGGCGGAGCGTCAGCGGCGTTGGTCAGCCCGATCCGGAAGTTGTCGAACACAGGAGATCCGCTGGTGCAGCCGGGCTCGAGGCAAACGGTCGAGGGAATCGCGAAAGCGTCGCAGCTCGAGAAGACCTCGATTACATACTTCAGCGAATCCCAGGCCACGGGTAAAGGCCCATCGGCCATGGTCGAGAGATTCTCACCATTCAGGGCGCAGAAGGCCGGCTCCACGAAGTACCAGAGATCCTGGCCTTGCCGTAATGACCAGTGCGGTGTCGGGTTGGCCTCGGTAGTGAAGGGGAACATGCGGTACCCAGGCCGATAGTGCGCACCGGTGGCATGGGGCAGGTTCAGGAAGGCATCGTAGCGCGAGACGACGGCATTGTAGTACGGCGGCTGATACGGCCCGCGCGGGATCACGCCAGTTTCAAACCGCTCATAGATGCCCGGGACGAGCCCCGGGCCGCTCTGACACACGGTGCTGACGAAGCCAATGGCGTCGCCGACCAGAGTGCAGTCGCAGGTGAGGCCGAGATCGTCGAGCCACTCCTGGTACTCGTAGTCGTGGACAATGTGCAGGTAGGCACCCACGCCGGAGCACTTATCAAAAGTCCACCCCTGCGGGCCGTCGTCGAAGTTGTAGGAGTTGCTCTGGGCGCCAATCGCGAACTCGATATCATCGACGGCAAAGGGCCCGCAGGGCGTGTCCCACAGACCATCCTCGTCCGACCAGCCGCCGTCCGCCACAACCCGGAACTCGAGCTGGATCTCGATGGTCCCGGCCGGCAGAGAGCCGGCGGGAACCTCAACGCCCTCGTCGAAATGCGCCGGCAGGGCCGCGTCGCCGATGATGTTGTCGAGCCGCGCAACCTCGTGCTCCGCGATGACCTCTCCGGTCACGTCGTAACAGAGCAGGTAGATGTGGGTGTAGTCGAACTCCGGTTCAGTGTGGTTGAAGTACTCGAAGGATAGATCCACCGCCTGAGCGGTGGGGTTGATGGCGTAGCGGGGGGAGAGCGCCTTCTGGCAGTGATAGTTCTGATAGCCCATTCCGGCGATGAAGTCGCGGGCGACGGCCTCGTCTTCGTGGATCCCGCACCAGAGCATGCCCGTGGTTCCCCCCAACATGGGAACGCATGGATCCCCGTGGCTCGTGAAGCTCGATGCCGTAACGCGCGCGAAGTACACACCGGGATTCGCCGTCTGATCCCAAGACGTGCAGCCCTGGAAACCGTTCGAACCGGGAGACTCGAAGTCCCATCGACCGCCCAGGACCGCAGTGCCGGCGCCGTTATCGCCGCCGAACCAGAGGGTATCCTGGCGGGCATCGGTAGTGTTTGGCGCCGCCAGGTCATCCAGCCTCGGACCGCGGAGCTTGGCCGCATGATCCGCGACCGGCATGCTCGCTATGGCCAGGTCAGCCTGCGCGGCGAGTGCCAACAAGATCGCAAGAGTGACTACATACTTCATGGCTTCCCCCTGCTATGGATTGTCCATGGCCAACGGCGGGTCGGCTGCTGCCGCAGCGCCGCCGTCCGGCATCTAGGGCGCGCAATCGTCGCTTGCATCCTCCCAGCACCACGGCCCAGAGCGACCGGCGATCGAGGGTACGAGATACCGCCAGCCGGAGCGGTGGACCCTTGGTACTTCCGCATCACCCCCTTCCCGAAGCGCGCGGCTCGCCGGCCGCGTGCGGATGCGCGGTGAGTCGGGGTGCCAAAATGCTCTGCCAGGGGGGCGGCCCGCCGGACAAATGGAGAGCGGGCTGGACAGCTCGAGCGGGGGGCCATTCAGAGCATAAGGAGATAGGGCGGGAGTGTCGAGACGTGCAAGGTCTGGGGAAGCGGCAGGGTCAAGCCTCTTGAGAGCAAGATCCTTGCGACCTATACAAAGACCTTCCAGATCCCTCGCGCCCGCCCGCGGTCATGGATGGGGACGCGCTCGGGAGGGGGGCGAGTGGGCGAGACACGCTCACGTCGTCTTCGCCTCGGCGACCCACAGCTCGGCGATCTTCATCACCACTTGAGTGGCCTTCTCCATGTCCTGCAGCGAGGCCCATTCGCGCACGCTGTGGTAGTTGAAGCCACCGGTGAAGACATTCGGCGTAAGGATGCCTTGGTAGGAGAGCCGGGCGCCGTCGGTGCCCCCCCGGATCACGTCCAGGAATGGCTCGATGCCGATGGCCCGGCAGGCGTCCATCGCGATGCGGACGACCCGCGGGTCTTCATCCAGCTTGGGGCCCATGTTGAGATAAGATTCCTTCACCACCAGCTCGATGCCCGTCTTGGGGAAGGCGGCCCGCACCTCGTCACGGATTTGTTCCAGCTGGCGGATCTTCTGGTGCGACTTGGCGATGTCATGGTCGCGGACGAGAATCTTCAGGGTGCAGGTGTCGACCGTGCCCTCGACCGTGTGCGGGTGCAGATAACCCTGGCGACCGGACGTCGTCTCCGGGCGCATGTCCTCCGGCAGCCGGCGGATGATCTGGGCCGCGGCGTAGAGCGTGTTGATCATCTTGTCCTTGGCGCTGCCGGGATGGACGTTGTACCCCGTGAGCTTATACGTCGCCGCGTGAGCGTTGAAGGTTTCCTTCTCGATCTTGCCCAGCACATCGCCATCGAGCGTGTAGGCGATCCGGGCGCCGAACCCGGGCACATCAAACTTGTCGGCGCCGCGGCCGATCTCCTCATCGGGCGTGAAGCCGATCTGGATGTCGCCGTGGAGGATCGACGGATCCTCGATCAGGCGCTGGACCGCCTCGACGATCTCGGCCAGACCCGCCTTGTCGTCCGCGCCGAGCAGGGTCGTGCCGTCGGAGGTGATCAGGTCCTTGCCGACCTGGCTGGTCAGCTCGGGAAGCTCGCTGACGCGCAGGACCTGGGTCGGGTCACCGGGCAGAACGATGTCGCTGCCGTCGTAGCCGCGGATGACCTGCGGGACGACGTTCAAGCCGGGCGAATCAGGACTCGTGTCCATGTGGGCGATGAAGCCGATCGCGGGCACCTGGCCGTAAGCGGGATGGCTGGCGGGCAGGTTGCCCGGCAGCGTCGCGTAGACGTAGCCGAACTCGTCGACCCGCGCTGGCAAGCCCATGGCCGCGAGCTCCGCGACGAGCATCCGGGCCAGGTCGAGCTGCCGCTCGGTGCTGGGGACCGTCGGGGAGTCCTCGCAGGAGGTCGTGTGAACCTTGACATAGCCGAGGAAGCGCTCGAGCAGCCGCTCGGTCCGTGGATTTCGTCCTGGGCTCGCCGCTCTGGCCGACTCGTTCTGGTGCGCCATGCTGACATCCTCCATCCCGCATCCTCTGTCCCGGTGTTGCCTGTCCACCCTAGCGGCTCTGCCGCTCCGAGCGCAAGAGCTCTGCTAGCTGCTCCGCTAGCCGCTCCGAGCGCAAGAGCTCAGCGGGTCGCTCCGCTAGCCGCTTTGCCGCGCCCAGCGCAAAAGTTCCGGCAGCGTCGGCGGCTTGCCGTACATCAAGACGCCGATGCGGAAGACCCGCCCGGCGGCCCGGATCATCAGCCAGGTGGATGCCACCATGAGCAGCGCCGCCAGCACGACCTGCCACAGCGGCGCGGGCGGGCTGGCGGGGATACGGTTCATGATGACGAAGGGCGTGAACGGCGGGAAGAAGCTCGCGATCACGACGATGATGTGGTCCGGGTTGTTGGTGACGAAGGGCATGAGGATGAGCGGGATCACGAGCACGAACATGATCGGCTGGGTGAGATTCTGGGTCTCGCGGATCGTATTGCACACCGATCCGATGCCCACAAAGAGCGAGGCAAAGAAGAGGAACCCGATGAAGAAGAACCCCAAGAACCAGAAGGCAGTGACGCCGGAGAAGCCGCTGGCGATGCCCATTCCGATCTGGTGCATCGTCTGATTCTGCACCGCGGTGAAGGCCAGGAATCCCGAACCGATCCAGACCAGGATCATCGTCATGCCGGCGGCTGCCAGACCAATGAGCTTGCCGAGCATGAACTCGAACGGCGAGACCGAGGAGAGCAGAACCTCGATGACCCGGCTGGTCTTCTCCTCGATCGTGCTCGTCATGAGGTGCCCAGCCATCATGACCACCGACAGCCACAGCAGGTAAACAAAGGCCATCGGCGCATAGGCGCGGGCCACGTGGGCGATCGTAGCCTCCTCGCCGCCCGTTTCGGTGACCGCGTGCGTCTTGAGCGGCACCCCTTCGATGAAGCGGGTGAGCAGTCCCTCATCGTGAATGAGCGGCAGCAGGTCTTCGCGGACCGCGATGCGGTTCACCACGCGGCGGACGATGCGGGCCAGACCCTCGGCGGAGGGGTCCGCGGTGAAGTAGTTGAGCTCGCACAGCGATTTGGCGCCGGGGGAGATCCGGAAGAAGGCGAACAGCTCCCCCGAACGCACGGCACCTTCGAGCATCCAGCGCTGGCTGACCGGATTCGGCGGCAGGTCGAGCTGGCGGGGCGAGACGTAGCGGTACTCGCGGGAGTCGATGGCAATTCCCTGCGCAGCACCTTCCTGCATGAGACCAGCGACGACCGCGGCCTCATAACGGCCCGTCTCGTCGATCAGCGTGAAGGTTCGCGGGGGTTTGGGCATCGACTCCATGAGCACGGGCAGCGCTACGGCGAGCAGCAGCGAAATCGGCAAGGCCAGCGCCGAGACGAGGAAGGTCCGCGTGCGCACATAGGCCAGGTACTCACGCTGTGCCACGCGGTAGACGCGCTGCATCACGAGACCTCCCCGGGTCCCGATCCCGGCGGGGCGGATTCCGGCGTGTCCCCGGGGCCGGGAACCATTGGGGCGCCTGGGGCGCTCAGCGGCGGCGCGGCGCCCGCGACCTGCAACGACCCGTCGGAGGCGATGCGCTCATGCCGATCAACCCCGGCCATCTCGAGGAAGATGTCGTAGAGCGAGGGTTCGCTGATGTCGAAGGTCGTGACCCTGACCTTGCCCACGATGTCGGCCAGGAGCTGCTGTGGATCGCTTCCTGCGACCAAGAAGATCTCCAGCTCCTGGCCGTACTCGCGTACCCGCGCGACGTACGGCAGGTGGCGGACGAACTCAGCGTCACCGTAACAGCTCAAGCGCACGGCGCGCCGCGGAGCATTCGACTTGATCCGCTCGAGCGGACCATCGAGCACCTTTTGCCCCTGATGGATCATGAAGAGCGCGTCGCACAACCGCTCGGCGTGTTCCATCATGTGGGTCGAGAAGATGACGGTGCGACCCGCGCGGCGGTAGGCCAGCATCTCGTCCTTGATCGCCTCGATGTTGACCGGGTCGAGGCCGGAGAAGGGCTCATCGAGAATGAGCAGATCCGGTTCGTGGACGATCGTAGCGGCGAACTGCATCTTCTGCTGCATGCCCTTCGAGAGCGCATCGACGGTCGCGTTCCCCCAGTCGCCAAGACCGAAGCGATCGATGATGCTGGCCGCCCGATCGCGCGCATCCGCCGGGCGCAATCCCTTGAGCATCCCGATGTAGGCCACGAACTCCAGCGAGCGCATCTTCTTGTACATGCCGCGTTCTTCCGGCAAGTAGCCGATGCGCGTGCGGATCACGGCGGGGTCGCGTTCGCCGAGCACCTCGATCGTTCCCGAGTCGGGGCGGATGATGTCGACGATCATGCGCAGGGTGGTGGTCTTGCCGGCGCCGTTGGGGCCGATGAAGCCGTAGAGCGATCCGCGTGGGATGGCGAGAGAGAGATCCGCGACCGCAACGTGGGATCCGAAGGTCTTGCGCACGCGATCCAAGTGTATGGCCATCATGCGGTCGGTGTCCTGTCCGGGCCGGAGGCCGTTGCCGGCGACAGGGGGGAGACTAGGTGGGCCGCCCGCCGTGAGTCAAGGCGTCGGAGTTTCACAACCTTAGTCCCGAGCGCTCGAGGAAGCGCGCGTATTTCCCACGCGCGCTCGGAGTCCACGGCACGCCGGCCCGCTCAAAGAGCGCTTGCAGCGCTGCGGATACGGGGTCGGTGTCGTGCAGCGGGATCCCGGCCGGCTCCCCCTCCGCCGCTCGGGGCAGCACCTGGGGCAGCTCGAGCTCGGCCTCGTGCTCGATGGTGCCATCCGGGTAGCGCGTGCTGTCCACCTCGAGACGGACGTGGGCATCGCCGCCGGCGCCCCCGGGTTCGCGCCCGGCACGCAGGTCGAGGGGGTAGATCCTACGCAGGTTATCCGAGGCGCCCAGAACCTCTACGCGGTCGAAGCCATGCTCCGTGGCGAGGAGAACCAGATGCGGCAGCGGCAAGCCGCGAGCATCCGCACCCGCCAATATAATGTCTAACGCCTGGGCGGGGCTGATTTCAGCCTGTTCATCCATTCGATCCACCCAGTCCCCCACGCGCAGCGAGGGCCCCTTCAAGCTGAGCACGTAGCGCTCGGGCGCGGGGGGCGGTTCGAACGGCACACCGCGCAGCGGCTCGCCCGGCGCCTCCTGCCAGGGAGGCAGCGGCAAGAGGATGCGCTGCACGGCATCCTGGGGGGGATCGAGCGCGGCCGGCGGGAGCTGGACCTCGAGCCGCAGACGGAGGCCATGCCGTCGGCGACGCAGATCGCCCAATTGATTGTCCAAGTAGTAATTACGCTGGAAGATCAGGCGAGAGGCCGGGGCGAGCAGATGATGGAGCCGCACGAGGCTATCGGCGCTCAGGGCGATCTTGATCTCGCGCTCCCGGCCGGTCATGGGGGGCCTCCGACGACGCGGGCGGCGAGGCCGGGCGCGGTGCATTTTCGCAGAAAGCGGGCAGGCCGACCCTTCGAGTCGGCCCGCCCTGCATGGAGCGTCTCAGGCAAAGGGAGGATCCAAGGACGACGCCCGCTGAATCCCATTTGGGGGGTGCCGACGGCTGCCGGCCACAGGGTTAAGTATACCACGTTGCCCGCGGGGGAGACCGGTCTAACCACTTGCGGCATTGGCAGTTTCACGACGTGCTCTACCTCGCTTCGGCGCTACCCCCACAGCCTCTCCGGGTAGTGGCCGAGGGCGACCAGCTCCCGGACGGCGCGCTGCGCGGTGGCCCGATCCTCCTGGTAGGTGACGCCGAACCACTGGGCATCGGTCCGCAGCACCCTCACCCTGGCCTGACCCGTCCGCATGGCGCCGTCAACCACGGCCGGCAGGTAGGCCTCGGCCTGGGGGTCGTGGCCGTGGGTTGCGATGAATGCGCGGAAGGCCTGCTCCAGGTGTCCGAAGAATTCGTGCGTGAACCCCCAGATGTTCATCGACACGATCGTGTCGGGCGCCAGGACCTCCCAATCGCCACCCTCGAGCGCGCACTTGATGGCGTCGGCAAACCGCTGGATCCGCGTGCGCTCCACGATTCCGGTGAGGTATCCGTCCGGTGTCACCGAACAGATGCCGCGCGACACGTGGCCGTGCTCGCTGAGCGTGTGATCGAGCCGGTAGCCGACCATGCAATAATCGCCGGTCCGATCGGACGCATCGGCCGACCGGAGGTACCGCGCCACCTCCCGGAAGGCCGCCGCGCCGTAGAAGTCGTCGGCGTTGATGACGGCGAAGGAGCTGCCGACGGCGTCGCGCGCACAAAGCGCGGCGTGGGCCGTGCCCCAGGGCTTGACGCGTCCCTCCGGGACGGTGAAGCCCGCCGGCAGCGCATCCAACTCCTGGTGCACATAGGCGCACGGAACGTGCCGCTCGATCCGGCGACCGATCCTCTCACGGAAGACGTCTTCGATGTCGCGGCGGATGACGAAAACCACCTTGCCGAAGCCTGCGCGCACGGCATCGAACACCGAGTAGTCGAGGACGTTCTCGCCCCCCGGGCCGATGGGATCGACCTGCTTCAGACCGCCGTACCGGCTGCCCATGCCCGCGGCCATGACCACCAACTCAGGTTGTTTCTGCTCCACGGCGGCGCACTCCTCCGCACCCCACAATCCGATCACACCGCCGGCGGGCGGATGCCTGCGCCGGCCTGGGGCACCATACCGCGCGGAAGGTCGAATCGCAAACTCGCAAGGTGCAATTCGGGGGAGGCCATCCGCAGGAGGCAGACGCGTGGGGCAGACGGGGCGAGGGCAGATCCGCCTCCGAGCTCGGAAACACGCGGCGGGGAAGCAGCTTCGGTCACCCCCCAGTAAACCTGGCCGCTCCCCCGCACGCGAGACCGTTGCGTCGCCGTTGGCTCAACGCCCCCGCATCTTCCCAACGTCACGAACGGTCATTCTCATCCTCACGCCCATCGTTGTACACGCCGACGATGCGCGTCACCTTGCCCGAACCGTCGCGCTCGAAGCGCACACGGAAGTAATCGAGACCCGTGACCCGGAACAAATCCTCGGCCATCGGCACGAGCAGCATCATCGGGCGGTCCTCACGCTGGTAGTAGAGACCGTCGCCTTCCAAGGTGATGCTGCGAGGCCCGTACACGCCGGTGTACTCGGCGAGCTGCTCCCGGCTCAGGAGGAGCGGGTTGAGCTGGCACTCCATGTCCTGCATCGTCCAGGTCAACCCGAAGCGGGCCTGCTCGTCCTGCTCGGCATCTGCAATCTGCTTGAGCGCCTTCATGTGAGCCACGGTCAGCGCCTGGTCGCTGGATACGGCGACGTCGGGGCTGACGCCCTTTCCTTCCCAACCCTCGCCGGTTTTGGGATCGAAGGCCCGCCCGTAGGGGATGCGCATGCCGATCCGGAAGCCGTCGAAGTGGAGGAATACCTGGCTCACCGTGTGGCCGCCACCGCTCGTGGTGTCGCCGACCACGGTCGCGCGCTTCAGGTGCTTGAGGTCGAAGGTGAACTCCTCGGCGGCCGAAGCCGTGGAACCGCTGGTGAGGACATAGACCGGGACATCTGCCAGGCGCTTGCCGGGCACGTAGTCCAGCGAATAGGACTGTACGGTGGTCTCGGTATCGCGTTCGTACCAGTTGATGAGGTGCTTCTGCTCGTCGAACAGGTACGCGGTGAGCATTCTGATCATCGACGCATCGCCGCCCCCATTCTGCCGCAGGTCGATGATGAGCGCGTTGGTGTTGGTCAGGAAGTTCATCGCCGCGGCGGCGGTCTCGCCGGCCAGGTCAGTGTTCACGAACGCGGTCAGCTCGAGATAGCCCACATTACCGGAGAGGATCTCGATCTTCTCGAAACCGTAGTTGCGGTCCTTCAAGAAACGTCTGAAGCGCTCGGTCGCTCGCGGATCTTCGGTCTGTTCGGCGGCTTGGGGGTCGACGGGGTACATCGCTCGAATGCCGAAATGTTGATCGTCGTAGATGCTGCGGGCGTCTTCGTCGAGCTTCTGCGCCAACAGCGCCGGATCCATCAGTTCTCTGTAGGCCCCCGCGGCCTGCTGCCCGCGCAGGTGGGCGATGATCCGGTCGGCCGTGTCCTTGATGACGTAGATCGTATCAATGGCGGTGGTGACGCTCTCCAGCACGGCCGCCTGAGTGGCCGCGCTCATGCGGGGAAGATCGCCGGGATCGGCGAATAGCCGCTGCTGGGCGTGGGCGGCGGGCGTTGCGGCCAGGACTCCCGCGATTGCCATGGCCAGCGCCAGGGCGATCGTTACCGCGATCGCCGCGGCGGTCTGCACGGCGGGCGTGAGGGCGGTCATCGCCAAGGGCGCCGCCGTGGCGATTGACGCCTGTGAACCCGGAGCCCGACGGCCGCGTGACGTGTGAGGAGTGCAAATCATGCCGAGACCTCCTGGGATCTGCGCCTTCCGGAGCCGGGAGCCCGAGCCGTTTGCCCCTGGTCACGGCGCGCGCGGGAGACGCCACCGGCTGGACCCGCGAGGTCGAGAACCATCGTGATGCTCTGCCGTGCGTACTCGGCGCGTGGCAAGGGATTGCGCTTCAGTTGGCGAAAGCCGAGCTTGCGGTAGAGGCGCACCGCCCCGTCGAGGCGGGGGCTGGTCTGTAGATACAACGCCGGCGCGCCCCAGTCCCGGGCGCGGGCAATGACCGCCTGCGCCAGGGCGGTGCCGATGCCGCGCCGGCGCCTGTCGGCCGCGACCGCCATCTTGCACAGCTCGAGCATATCGCCCGGGTTCCGCACGAGGGCCGCCGTGCCCACCACTACATCATCGAGCAGCGCGAACAGGATCGCGCCGCCTTTGCGAATGACGGCACCATTGGGATCGTCCAGAATGCGTTCGTCATGGGGCTCGATTTCGAAATCGGCCCGCAGCCACTGCTCGTTAAGCGCCTTGAAATGCTTCTTGTACGCGGGTCGATACTCGGCGATACGCAGCTTGCCCGGCGCGCCCATGCCCAGCCGTCCGCGCACGCGATCCATGACGGACCGGCGGGCGACAGCGGCCTCGACGTGCTCCACGTTGACCAGCAGATTCGTGCCCGCCTCGTCGATCAGTTCGCGGGCTGCGGCGCGCACTTCGTCCCATACCGGAAGCAGCCGTCGATGCAGACGCCTGCCCGCGGGCGTGAGGCTCAGCAGCCTCCGGCGGTCGTCGCGGCTGTCCTTGGTTTGACGGGCGAGCCCGGCCCGGACGAGCTGGTCCGCCACCTGGCTGACAGCGGGATGGGTGAGCCCAAGGCCCTGGGCCAGCTCGCCGACCGCCAGCGGCGAGCGCCGGCCCAGCGTGTAGAAGACGGTGAACCAGCGGGGCTGGAACTCCACGCCGAGCTCAGCATAGAACCCCGCCGCGTCTTTCATGAGAGCCTCACTCAGACGCTTGAGTCGGCTGGCCAGCGCCAGCTCGCCCAGTTCCGCCATGATATCCATGCTCGTCCACTCTCCGCGGGCCGCGACCGCCTGCGTGACCCGTCCAATAGACGCAGAAATTAGGTAAGTAGTTTAGTACTTTTTTCGGAAACTTGGCCAGCGGGGTCGGGGCCGAGGGCCGGTGCGGGACGGTCGAGGAGCGACGGCCGGTGCGGGATGGTCGGACGCCCGCTCGCGGGTCGGGAAGTCGCCGAGTGGCCCCGGGGCCAGTCTGTAAGTTCTATGAATCTAATATCTTGACAGATCAGCCCTGTGGCCGGCCCGAGAGGACCGTCCAGGCGCCGAGCGTGGAAGGACGCAGGCCGGGCTCGAGGGCCGCCGCGGCCGCCGCCGGTTGACCGGCGTCCGGCGCCAGGTCGCCAGCGCCGCCAGCGGCGCCGGCGGCGTGCCGCCCCAGCCGCCAGCCGCGTCCCGCCTCGGGCCGCAGGCGCACCTGCACCAGCATGGGTGCCGGGACCAGGTGCACGAGGATGTGGACGATCTGTGGCCAACGGCTCGCGAAGATCTCGGGCCGGGTGGTCTCCCAGAGCTCGTACAAGGACTCGAGGTCGCCGGCGAAGCCCAGGTCCACCGCCACTGCAGCGCCGTCGGGAAGCGAGCAGAACGGCAGCCCCGCGTAGCGTTCCCCGCGCTCGGGCGTGAGCGGGCCGATGGAGAAGAAAACGCCGGTGCCGATCTCGTGCAGATCGCGTCCAGCGAAACCCTGCCCGAGCGGCGCGCCCCCCGCGCCCGTCACGTTCCCACCTCGCGCACGGCGCCCGGCCATCCCGCCACCCCCTCGTGCGCCGCCGGCGGCGCCTGGAGCCAGCACGAATTGTTGCTCGGTCGGGACAGACTGCCGGTGCAGGTCGTCCGTTCCCGCCGTCACGGGGTCGCCGAGGAACCAGGCGAGGATCTCCGCGGCGGCCGGCAGGTTGCCCGCGAAGCGCGGCAGGAGCGGCAGGATGCGCAGCCACGCGCGGAGTTGGTCCGGGTCGAAGACTCGCCGCGCCGCGGCCAGGAGAGGCTCGGGCAGTCCGAGCACCTGATAGAGGAAGCTCTCGTAGGCCGCGCTGCCGTGGGCGCCGCTGAAGACGGCGTTCCAATGGCGCAAGCGGGCGAGGGCGAGCAGGCGCGCCTTGTCGAACGGCGCGAAGAGCTTGCGGGCGGCGGCGAGCTGGTCGCGGCCTTCCCGGCCGGGCAGCGACACGAACGCGCGCTCAGGGAAGCGATCGAGGAGACTGTCCTCGGCCAGGCGCAGCGTGACCTCGACGCCGTGGCGCGCGCGATCGCCCGGTTCAGGATGCTGCTCGAGCACGGGCGGGCCCGGTTGGCGCCGGCGCCCCTCCAGCACCACACGGATCTCCTCGGCCTCGACGCCGATCTGCTCCAGTTGGCAGAGCGCGCTCAGGGCGCTGCAGCTCGACGGGAAGCGGTCCACGCGGCTGAAGCGCGGGTACCAGGGGCCCGGCCGAGGCGTCCCCGGCGCACCTTGCGGCGAGCTCATCGCGCGAATCCCCCGTCGGCCGCGGGAAGCACGTCAACCCACATGCCGGCCGGCACGCGGGCCTCGATCTGACGGGTGGCCATGCGGCAGATTGCTTCCTGCTCCGAGCGCGCGAGTTGCGCCTGCGGATCGAAGCGCACGTTCAGGCGCACGCCGGGCACGAGGCGCCGGTCGCGCGTCAAGGCGGCGCGCTCGGGACGCACCGCCACGACGCGCGCATCCAGGGCGTGCAGGAATGACTTCAGGTCCAACACCGTCATCAGACGGTCGCGGGTCCGCAGCCACGTGGCGGCCCGCGCGTACTGGCGCGCAAGCACCGCGGCCCCACCCGACTGCAGGGAATCGGGCGCCGATCCATCCGCAGGGTATCCGTCGCCTCCTCCGCGGGCCGGCAGGAGGAGCTGCAGGTCGGCAACCTCGGGGAAATCCAGCCCGTTGGCCGGCTGGCGCGCGAGGATATCGAGCTGCGGGGTGTTCGCCTCCGCGGCGATCAGATGGCCGGTGTATAAGTCGAAGTGCCCGGTCTTGGGAACCTTGCGGCGCGGGACGTGGACGATCAGCGTGACATCGTCCGCACCGGCCTCCAGCGTGAACCAGCGCTCTTCGCCTTTGGCGAAGGCATCGAAGACGTAGGGATACTCGTGGCCCTCCCGGTCGATCAACGACGTCACCACCCACCGGCCGAATGTCCGGCAGTACTGGCCAGGACGATCGGCCAGGCCGAGCTCGAACACCTCGGTCTGGACGTTGTAGTCGTTCTCGGTGACGTTGAAGCGGTCGCGCGCATCGCGGCGGTACCCGATCGCGAGCCGGGCATTGACAGCGATCAACGCCAGTAGCGCGCGCGGGTCCTCGGCCACGACGTAGGGCAATTGCGCCTGCAGCCAGATCCCTTTGGTGCCCAGCGCGGCGACATCGGCCAGCTCGTCGGCGGATTCGGCCGCCGCGGCGATGGGCGGGGGCACGGCGCTCGGGCGCAGGGCTACGCCGGGCGCGAATCGGCGCACGAGGTCGGCGTCCAGATGCTCGGTCTCGATGCGGGCGAAGAGGCTAGCCTCGGTGGGGAAGCGGCTCCACCCCGCGGAACCCGCCGCGCGGACATCGGGCAGCGGGGGTGCCAAGAGCGGGGCGGCCGAGAAGTCACTGCCCGCACCGGCCGTGTGCCAGGCGGCCGCATCCAGGTAGGCGCTGAAACCGCGCAACGGATCCGATCCCGGGAAGAGCCCAGGGATCCCGGTGTCGTTGGGTTGCACGAGGAACGAGAGGTGCCCGCTGTCGACGGTCGCTTCGCTCGACGTCAGGGCGAGGATGATGCACGGCCGGGCGAAGGGCTCGCGGACCGCGTGGCGCGTGCTCGTCAGCTTGAATGTCTCGTTCCAGTTCAGGCGGTAGATCGCATTGCCCACGCAGTAGAAGGCCGCCGCCAGGTCCATGGGAATCATCTCGCGCTCACCGACGACCGCGTACTCGGGCGTGAATCGGCCGATCGGGCGCTGCCAGGCGATCCGCATGGACGGCCCAACCATGGCGCGCTTCTTGATCCTCATGCCCACGACCGTCTGGGCTGGGCTTTCGAGGAAGGGCTCGGCAAAGTAGTTGCGCAGCAGCGTGCGCCGATTGTACTCGAGGGCCTCATCAACGCGTCCGTAGAGCGACTCGAGCTCGCGGGCGAATCCGTTGATGAGGAGCTCCAGCACCGGGTCCATCGGCGCGCCGCGGGTGTGCACGCCCACCGCCTGGGCCTCCGCCAGGAGGTCGGCGCGGATCTGCTCGTAGGTCCTGCCACGCTGCGGTGCTGCCATCGTGCTCTCCAATGCGCCTAGGCGCCCAATAGCGCGCCCATCGACATCCGAATACGGTAGTTGTTCCTGCCGTGACGCAGGGTCAGCGCGACGCGCCGGTCCGCGCCCTGGGTCTCCCCGCCCGAGATCAACAGCGTCATGCGGCCGCGGTGGACGCGGTTGAACTCATCCACCATGACCCGCAGATACTCCTCGGAGGAGATCCACGAGAGGTCGTCGAGCGCGACGCCGAAGTCGAGGCTGGGATCGGCCTCGTACTTGCGCGTGGCGAAGAAGAGGGCGACGTAGCGGCTCAGCGCCTCCTCGGGCGCGGCTCGGCGGAAAGACCCGGTCTCGTGGCGCAAGGGCAGGTCGAGGTAGTCCATCGTCTCCTCTTGAATAACGCCCGTGAATCACCCGGCGCGGCGATCAGTTCAAGTCGATCTTGATCGCCTGCATCTTGAGGTTCGTGCCGCCCTTGATCTCGTAGGTGACTGAGGCCTCCTCCGTGACCTGCATGCCGGCCTTCATCTCGTAGTTCATGCCGGCCTCGATCTTGACGTTCGAGTCGGCCTTCATTTCCATGTCGCCGCTCGCCTTGGCCGTGAGATTGGCCCCTGACTCGATCTCGGTCTGCGTGCCGGACTTGATCTTGATCGCCTGCTCGGTCTCGATGCTGATGTTCTTGGCCTTGATCGTGAGCGAGCCGTCGTCGACGGCGGTGATCTGGCAGGCCTGGCCGCCGACCTGGATGTCAATGCTGGCGGGCGAGACCTCGGACAGCACGACGGAGGCGGTGGGCGTCGCGATGATCAAGCGCGCGGCATCCGTCGACGTGTCATGGATGATCAGCGTGCCCGCCTTGGTGCGATAGTACTTGATGTTGTTCTCGGTCTGCATGGCGCTGGTGATCGAGAACTCGCCGGGCAGATCGGCCACCAGCGCCTTGTGGGCGCCGTTGTACACGGAGCCCAGCATGACCGGCATCGCGAAGCCGCGCGGATCGAGGCTGAGGAGCACCTCGTCGTCGACCTCCGGAAGGTCCAGCGTGCCGTGATCAGCCCCGGCGGCGTCGACGGTGCAGCGCACGAAGATCTCGGGCGAAGGGTCGGCGTTGGTGAGCGGGTAGAGGCGCACCTTGACGCGGCCGATGTTGCTGGGATCGCAGGCGTCCATGACGATGCCGCTGATGATGCGCGCATCGGGCTCGTCGCGCGTGTCGGTCGGGTCCTGCAGCGGCGGGGCGCCGTCGGCGCAGACCTCGAACGCGATGCTGTAGTCCTCGTCGGCGACACGATGCCGGCAGCTCGTCACGAGGAAGCGATCGCCTTCGAGGGCCGCGAACTCGCGGGTTGCGGCAGGCGCGATGTAGACGATCGACCCCAGGCCGAGCCCGATCGCGTCGGACTCGCCGCTGCCGCTCACCATGCCGGCGATCCGCAGGCGGGCCCAGCGGCCGACGATCGCGTCGAACTCCTGCTGCGAGAAGAAGTCATCCGGCTCGACCACCAACCCCTCGATCTCACTCGACGCGGTGGCCTTCTGCGCCAGGGGACTGCTGGGCGCGGGCGGCGTCCCGGGCCCGGTCCAGACGCGCACCTCCTCGAGCTGCTCGCCGCTCGCTTCGTCGAGACCGCCCTCGCCGAAGTGCTGATAGGCGTAGCCGCGGGTGGCCGTCTCGGCGTTGGCCAGGCCCAGGCGGAACCGGTTTAGGTTCTGCCCCAGCATGAGATCGATCTGCGTCTCCTGACCCGTGACCGCTTCCCACGGGTCGGCGACATGGATGTGCAAGTCGGCGTTGCGAGCGGCGACGAAGAGCCCCGTCTTGCGGGCCAGGCGCAGCAGGAAAGCCCAGTCGGTCTCGCCCCACTGAGCCGCGAAGCCGATGCGCTTGTTGCCGAGCGCCCCCAGGTGCGTGTTCACCGCCGCGATCGCCCCACCCTGGTAGTCGGCCAGCAGCTCGTCGATCAGCCCCTGCAGCGTCGTCTCCTGGAAGATCCTCGTGCGCGGCACCGCGTCGAGCGCGGTCGACCCGCTCGTGGCCGTGACCTCGAGGCGCAGCGCGCCGGGCTCGTAGGCCAACGCCGACTGCTCCACGAGCCCTTCGAAGAACAGCACTGGCCCGGGCGATTCGTCCTCGGGGATCGTCAGGTCCTCCAGCTCCACGCGCAGCGACTGGCCGACCAGGGTGGCGAAGTCGGGGATGGCGTCTTCCTGATCCGGCTTATGCACGTGACTCAAGACCAGCCGGAGCCGCTGGTGGGCGAAAGCCCCTTCGGTCAATTCGAGCTCGAGGACCTTGGCGCCGAGCTGACTGTCGCCGAGCGTGATGATGGTTCTGACGGGTCTCATGGGAGGGCCTTCCATCCGCGGGCACGCTCGCGCGTTCCGGCGGTGCGGAGCGTGAGCCCGGCGCGGGTTCTGGAACCTCGGGGACTGCTCGGCAACGCCCGGCTACCGACTACCGGCAGCGGTCGCGGCCAGCGTCGCCGAGCTGAAGGCCGCCGACTCGGCCTACACCTCAGGCCAGTTGTCGTCGTGCGCCGTGCCGTCGACGGTGACGATCTCGGCCTGAATCTTGACTTCCTCGTAGATCCGGCGGGCGACATCCTCGACGCGCCGGTCGGGCATGCCCTCCTGATACTGGTGCACGAAGCCGTGGTCCCAGATCAGCTCGCGGATCTTCGTGCCGTCCTCGTCGAGGAACTCGATCTTGCCCGACTTCCAGTTGGCCTCGGTCGACTCGGCCGCCCAGGTGAACCAGTCGGCCTCCTCGGTGCTCGCGCGGCGGATCGTGATGAGCCCATTGCGCGCCTTGTCCGACGGCCGGTAGTTCTTCTCGTCCGGAACGGTGTACTGCTCGTAGGTCACGGAGATGATGCCCGAGTAGGCCTTGTTGGCCACGAATACCTTGGCTTGATGCGCCATTGCTTCAACCTCCCCTAGAACACCGGTGAGTCGCAACCCATCCGGCGGAAACCGTCACACCCAGAACCGCCTTCGCCCAGCGGGCGACTACCAGTGGCACTTGGCCACCGCGTCACCGCAGCGGAACTCCTCGGCGCAGATCTCGTACTCCTCGAGCATCGTGGCGCGCTCGGACGCGGTGAGGTCCGGGACGCCTTCCTTGTAGTGGGCAACGTAACCCTTGTCCCACTCGAAAACCTTCATGACCTCGCCCTTGGTGTTGTAGAACTCGATCTTCCCGCTCTGGAAGTTCTTCGGCTGGCTGTTGTACGCCCAGGTGAACCCGGGCGTCTCGGTCTCCGAGCGCCGGACGATGAAGACGCGGTGCGGCCGGGCGTTCTTGGTCGGAAGCCCCGAGCGCGCCATCTCAGTGCGCAGTTGGTAGTAGCACTCGTAAACGTCCTTCAGTTCGTGCCCGGCCACATAGACGCGGGCTTCATTCTGGTACTTGCGATCCGCTGCCATCTTTCCACTCCCCTTTCGCGGCCACCACCGCCGGCTCAGTAGCCACGTGAACAACCTTGCCAGCGGCATGATTCCCAACTCGGCTACTCCGCCCCTTCGGCCAGCTTGACCGGCATCTCGAAGAGGACCTTCTCGATCGGCATGTTGAACTGCAGCTCGACCTTCACGCGGATGACGCCGACCTCACCGGTCGAGGTGTCCTCGTAAGTCTCGAGCTTGCTCCACGCCTTGAGCGGTTTGCCCGCGCCGGTGAGGGCGTTGAGGAACGTCCGGATGCCGTGCTCGAGACGGTTCTGCGTGGCGCCGTCCCAGTTGCGGAACTCGACGCCCTTGGCGAAATCGCTCAAGACGTTGCAGATCATGTCGTAGACGCGCGAGACGGCGAAGAACTTGAACTCCTCGCCCGTGCAAAGCGAGCGCGCGCCCATGAACCGCAATGTGTCACGCGGGAAAGCCAATGGGATCAGGTTGAGCTCGCGGCTCATCGTGCCGTGGTCCTTGGCGTTGAGCAGCACCTTCGGCCGGGCCGCGCCCTTGACGTCGCCCTTGATCTCGCCGGCCGGGGTGACGTGCGGGCCTTCCTCGTTGTCGGTGCGGTAGATCAGGCCGGCCAGAGCCGCGGAGGAGGCTAGCTGAACGTCCTCCTTCTCGTACTTCTCCTTCGGCCGCCCCACCAGCTCGTTGACCGTGACGATCATGTGCCGCTTCTCGTGCGACGTGTCAGGGATGCTCTTGAACTGGTCGAGTTGCAGGCGTTCGAGATAGTCCTCAGCCTCCTTGAAGCCCTTTTGGCGGGCGAGGGCGTCGGTCACGAGGAAGCAGCGGTTGTTCTTGCACAACGTGCCGAGCGAGATCAGGTGATCCTTCTGATAGTGGTGCCCGGGAATGACTAGCATGCCGTAGGCGCGATCCTTGTAGTCCGCGTATTCGCCGTAGTTGGCGATCTCCCGTGCGAGCTCTTTGAGGGCATCGCTGTCGGGCTCGAACAGGCCGTCCTGATTGGCGTTGAGGACGGTGACGTCCAGCTTCTCGTTCGGATCGAGCTGGGCGTTGTCGACAAACAGCGCGAAGGTGCGATACTTGATCTCGGTATCCCTGGTGCGCTCGCTGATCGAGGCCAGATTCTTCGCCAGCAGCTCGCTGGCCTTCTTGTTCAACTCCTCGGCCTTGATCACCGCGTCGTCGAGCGACGTGGCCTCCTCGAGGAGCTGCTTGAGCAGCTTCAGTCGCAGGGCCAGGGTGTAGCGCTCGCTGGCGAAGGCCTCGTCCTGGACGAAGCGCTTCGTCTCCTGGATGTCGTCCTCCAGGTACCAGCGCAGCGCGGGGATGTTGCGGCCGTCGGAGAGCTTGGCGCCGCTGAGCATGCCCTTGAAGTCCTTCCAGGCGAACTCCTTGACGGCCACTTGCTCCGCCTGCTTCTCGCGGACCTCGGCTTCGTTCCGTTCTTCCTCACCCATCGCGATCCCCCTTCTACTGGCGTGGCGCGCGCTGCGCGCCGTGGTCTTCTCGTCTGCCTCGCCCGTAACGCTGTCAGTAGCCGCCGGGCGTCTCCGGTGGCCGCCGCGCGCGTTCGCGCCGGCGGCGGGGCGCTAGGCGCTCTCGATCAGCTTGGCCACGGCGTCGAGGCGCTGCAGGAAGCCGGCCTTGGTGGCCGGGTCCTCGAAGACCTGCTTCCACTTGCCGCCCTTGCCGAACAGCTTCGCGAAGTGATCGAGCAGGTCGGCGGTCTCGGACTGCTCGCGGAGCGCCTCCAGCATGAGGATGATCCGGTCCTTCTGGAAGTCGCCGATCTTCTGGAAGTGCAGATCCGCGTCCTCCATGTCGCCGTCGAGCTTCTCGACCTCGACCGAGGCCTTGGCGGGGATCTTCTCGAACAACTCGGACGCGTTGCCGATCTTGATCATTTGGTTCTCGGTGTCGGGATCTGTGCTGAACTGATCGACATACAGAGTCCGGTTCATCTGCTGAGCTTGCGCGACCTTGGTAAGCTTGGGGTCGTCGAACTCAGCAAACTTCCACTTTGTCTTGCCAGCCATTGCTCCTCCCTTGGTTCAGGCCCGTGGGGACCGCCGGGCCCCCGCACTCTGGCCGTTCTATGTCGATCACGACTTTACGGTGACCTTCATCTCCTTGCCGTCGGCATCAATGACAAACACCGATCCGGGCCCGGGGTTCTGCCGGATGACGATGTCGGCGACCTGGTCGATGACCAGGCGCTTGATCTCGCTGCGCAGCGGGCGGATGCCGAACTCCTCGCTGTGCCCCAGCTCGCAGAGCAGGTCCTTCGCGCTGCGCGCCATCTCGATCTTGAGGTTCTTCTCCTCCATCCGGCGCGCGAATTGCTTGACCTCGAGGTCGATGATCGCGAAGACCTCTTCCTTCGTGTAGGGATAGAAGGGCACGAGCTCATCGATGCGGTTCATTTGTTCAGGTGTAAACACCCGCAAGGCGAGCTGGCGTTTCTCTTCCTGCTCGAGCTTGCGGCCCTCGCGGAACGTGTCGAGGACCTCGCGAGAGCCGGTGTTGCTGGTCAGAATGACAACGGTGTTGCTGAAGTCGGCCGTGCGGTTCTGGCCGTCCTCGAGGTGGCCTTCGTCCAGAAGCTGGAGCAGGATGTCGTAGATGGCCGGATGGGCCTTCTCGATCTCATCGAACAGCACGACCGAGTAGGGCCGCTTGCGCACCGGCTCGGTCAGCTTCCCGCCCTCCTCGTAACCGACCAGGCCAGGCGCGGCGCCGATCAGGCGGGCGACGTCGTGCTGGCTCTTGAGCTCGGACATGTCGACCCGCACCATGGCCTTCTCGTCATCGAACAAGAACCTCGCCAGCATCTTGGCCAGGTAGGTCTTGCCGACGCCCGTGGGGCCGAAGAAGAAGAAGCTGCCGATGGGTTTCTTCGGGTCGCCAAAGCCCGCGCGCGAGCGGCGCACCGCCTTGGCGAGGAGATTCACCGCCTCCTTCTGGCCGATGACCGTCTCCGCCAGCATCTCTTCCATACGCAGCAGCTTCTGCGCCTCGCCCTCGGCCACGCGCGTGGCCGGGATGCCCGTGGCACGCGAGACGTAGCTCGCGGCGGCATCGTCGGTGACGGTGGCGGTCCACTTCTCGATCTGCTCCGCCAGGCGGTTGTAGTCGGCTTCCGCCGGAGGGGCCGGAAGGCCGTCGAGCGCCGAGACGAGATCCGGATCGAACTTGAAGCGCGCGCGCAGGGCCTCGAGCACCTGCGGGAGGTTCTCACCGCCCTTGCGGATCTGCTCGATCGCCGAAACGACGAAGACGCGCGTGTCGGCCGCCGCGTTGTCGACGACGTCGAAGGCGCTGTCGGGCAGCCGCCGCTGGCGCAGGTAGCGCACCGCCAGGCGCACGGCCTCGTCCAGGGCTTCGGGCGTATATTTCACACCGTGATGCTTCTCATAGCGCCCGATCACCTTCTCGAGAATCTCGCGCGTCTGCTTGGGCGTCGGCTCCTCGCATACGACCACGGCGAAGCGGCGCTCGAAGGCCGCGTCCTTCTCGATGTGCTTGGCGTACTCGTCGCGCGTGGTCGCGCCAACAACCTGGATCTCGCCGCGCGCCAGGGCGGGCTTCAGCAGATTGGCCGCATCGGCGCCACCCTTCTGGCCGCCGGCGCCCATCAGCATGTGCATCTCGTCGATGAAGAGGATGATCCGGCCCCGAGCTTGCGTGACGCCCTCGATCACATTCTTCAGGCGTTCCTCGAACTCGCCGCGGTAGCTCGCGCCCGCGATGAGCGCTCCGACGTCGAGCGAGAGCACCTGCTTGTCGCGAAGGAAGAGCGGGACGTCGCCGGTGACGATGCGCTGGGCCAGCCCCTCGACCAGCGCCGTCTTGCCGACACCCGGCTCGCCGATGATCAAGGGATTGCTCTTCTTCATGCACGACAGCGTTCGGACAACCGCCTCGATCTCGCGCTCGCGGCCGATCACCGGCGAGAGCTTGCCGTCGGCGGCCTGCCGGGTGATGTCGATGCAAAACTTCTGCAGCGCCTGGATCGGGGCGCCGGTGAGGCCGCCGGCACCGCCGGCGCCGGGAGCGCCGGCCATCCCGGGCGCGCCGCCCGCACCCGGGCCGCCGGGCACGAGGCGCGCGATCCCCAAGGCGCTCACCTCAGCGATCGCCTTGCGCACGAGGCGGGCATTGATCCCGATCTCGCCCAGGACGTTCTTGCCGATCGGGCTTTCGTCGCTCACGAGCGCGAGGAGGAGGTGCTCGGCGCCGGCCTGGGCGGATTCATCGCCTGAGGCCAGCTCCTGCGCCCAGAACTGCGCCGCCTCGAGCGCCTTCACGGTCTTGGGGGTCGGATCGAGGACCTCGCGCGCCGCGGAGGTGGGGAGGACAAACTTCAGGTCCTCCTCCATGAGCGTCTTGATCTTGTTGGCGCTGACCTTCAGATGGTCGAGGATCGCGGGAATCAGCCCCTCGTCGAGATTCGCCACCGTGAAGAAGAGGTGCTCGGGGAGGATGAACTCGCTGCGTTGGTGGCGGGCCATCGCCTCGGCGCGCCGTAGCACTTCCTGGATCTCGGGGGAGAGGGTCGTCCTGTCCATAAGACCTCGCAGTTGCTGGAGATCCGTCTCTCCGTCAGCCCGCTGCCGGGCACACGAACCCCTATCGGACTGGCCCCGGTCGGCCCCTCGTGGTTTGGAAACAATGTGTACCCCCCGCCGGGGCCCAAGTCAACCCCGTCGGCGGCGGAATCTTCCCATTTGCCAGCAAGATAGGCCGGCGGCGGGCGCACAAGCCTACCCGCGCATGCCCATATACAGCCCCCCGAAGTAGGGCACCAGCCAGATGGCCCACACGAGCAGGCTGTAGCGATGGAAGACGTACCGCAGATGCGCACTGCCCCGGCGGACCACCCACGTGGCCCAGACTGCGTGAGCCAGCATGAGGATGATGGCGATCTGGCCCGTCAGCGTGTGGGGATGCCGGAGATCGAAAGGTTCGGTCGCGATGTGATGCATCGCCAGCGTGCCGCATACGTCGAGGAGGAAGCCGGTCCAGAACGCGAGCAGGTGCCACCGCTTGAGATACCTGCTGAGCCGCTCGGACCACACCCCCACGGAGTAGAAGACGAGCGCCAGCGTGATGAGCGTGGCAGCCGCGATCAACGCAGTGTCCCTCGCTCACGGCCCGGAGGGCTGATTCCCTGTGCCGGCGTTGCTGGGGCCGGGTGCCGATCCGCCGGCATCTCCGACCGCGCTGCGGTCACCCGAGGATGGCGCTTCTCCATCTCCCGCCTGCTCTTCCTCCTGCTCCGGGACCTCCACGGTCGTCCGCCCCGGCGGAATGTCTTCCTCCCGAGCGCGGCCCTGCTCGTCGAGCGTGCCGTCGCGGGTGGAGGCGTCCGGCAGGTGGAGTATGTAATCGCGCCCGGCCATGGGCGCGCCATTGCCGTCGACCATCTCCAATTCGAGGTAGTCCTGGAAGACGAGCAATCCCGAGTCCTGATCGAGCCCCAGCTCGAACCCGTCGACGAAGATCGTAAAGAAGTACTCGGGCGGGTTGTACTCCTCACCGTACTCCTGCAGTTCCTCCTGGGTGGGCAGCTCGTCGGTGTCCTCGTGATACTCGTACTCCCACTCGACCTCGACGCGCCCGTCGCGCACCTGCGTCGCGATCTCGGCGATCAGGTCGTGGACGCCGTCGCGATCGTGCTCGTAGATGCGGACCTCGACGTCCATGCGATTGGGGATGTTGCGGATGCGCGCCGAGAGGGTGAGCACATCACCGCGGCGGGCCTGCTCCTGACTCCAGCTCATCTCCTCGAGGATGGGCGGCAAGATCACAGGGATGCGGTTGGATTCACCGGTGACGCCGTTCTGCGGCAGATTGATCTCGAAGTAGACGAGATCGCCTTCCTCCAGGCTGTCGGGGATCTCGACCTCGCCGACGTAGACATTGCCGCGCACGACGCCCGAGACGCTGGCGAAGGTGCCGCCGCCCTCGACCTTGGCCGTGATCTCGATCGACGCGCCCTCGCCCACAAAGCTGGTGCGCACGAGCAGGCCGGCCGGGTGGCCGATGGCCGCGCGTCCGCCGACCCACATGCCCTGCTGCAGGGATGAGTCGAGCTGGATCTCGTGCGACGCGTCGGTCGACTTCTGGAACTCGAGCGGCATGGGAACTCCGGCCCCCTGGTGCCCGCGGCCGATCCTGCCGCAGAGACTCTACCGTGGGGTTGGAGGCCGGACCAGATCAAAGTGGCGCGCAGCCTGCGACCTTGACACCTCGGGGACCTCTGCCGATGATCGTGGCAGGTACGGACGCGAGGACAGCATGGGCCAGCCCGCAGCGCGACAAACGGACCTGACCGCCCACGGCGGCACGATCAGCATCGGCTGCCCGACGGTCTTCATCGGCGGGATGATGGCCGCCCGCGTGCTAGACATGCACACCTGCCCGATGGCGACCCCCGGCGTGCCGCCGATCCCCCACGTGGGCGGTCCGATCAGCAAGGGAAGCTCGGGCGTCTTCATCGGCAAGATGCCCGCCGCGCGGGTCGGTGACATGGCAGTCTGCGTGGGTCCGCCCGACACGATCGCCATGGGCTGCATGACCGTTTTCATCGGCGAAGTCGCCGGTGGCGGCGGTGGCGGCGGCGGAGCGGCCTCCAACGCCGGTGCCGCCTCGGCCAGCGGCGGCACCGCGAGCGGTGCGGGCCCGCAGCCGCACTGGATCGACATCCGCTTCGTCGATGGCGGGGGGCGGCCCATTTCGGGCGTGGCCTTCGAGTTTGAGGACCCGTCCGGCGCCGCCGAGCACGGTGAGCTGGCGACTGACGGGCGGATCAGCCGCGAGGCGATGCCGCAAGCGGGAAGCTGCACCGTGCAGCTCTTCGCGGTGACCAACGCGCGCTGGTCATCATCCACCGCCGATGCCGACGAGGAACTCACCCTGAGCGCCGACGTCGCTGGATTCGAGGACGGCACGCCCGCGACCGTCGCGATCTTCGAGCGCGACCTGCGCGGCGATGATGTCCAGGTGAGCGTGATCGAGACCGAGGTGAGCGGCGGGCGCGTCGAGGTCACCTGGACCTACGCCCATCCGGAGGAAGAGGAGCCGGGGGGCGCCAGCACGCGGCGCGGGTACTCGTGCCCGCAGCACCACTTCATCGTGCGGGTCGGGAGCGCCGTGGGCCGCTCGGACTTCTTGCGTCTGCGCGACTGGCTCGAGATCGAGTTGCGCAACGACGAGGACGAGCCGATGGCCCGAGAGCCCTACGTCGTCTACCTGCCGGACGGATCGGTGCGCGAGGGCGAGCTCGATGACGACGGGCGCGCGCGACTCGAGGGGCTGTCGGTGCGGACGTGCCGGGTGGAGTTCCCCAGGCTGGGGCGCGGTGCCGGCACGGCGCAGGGGGAGGCGGCCGGCGGGGACACAGGCGCCGGCAGCAGCGAGGGTTCGAGCGGCGGGAGCGACGGGTGATGAGGCTGTGGCGCGGACATGGTTTCGGCGTGCTCGTGCCGGAGGAGTGGGTCGATCGGACCGCGACCGCGCTGACCGGGCCGCTCGTGAGCGGTGATCGCGCGGGCCTGACCGTGACGATCGACGAGAAGCCGGGCGCTTCCAACGCCGAGGGCTTCGCCGCGAGCCGATTGCCGGCCGCGATGGCGCCGCCCGGCCAGTGGGAGCTGCTGAGCCGCGAGCTCATCACCACGGACGGGGGGGGTGGAGCGGGCGCCGGAACGGGCCTGGCGACCGGCAGCTCGCGGCCCGCGGCGGGAGCGGAAGCTGTCGCGGTAGAACTGCGCTGGGAAGGTCGCGGCCGGGCGCGGCTCTTCCGCCGCTTGTACTACCGAGTGCTGGATCACGTCGGTTACACAGTGACCTGTCATCTCAGACCCCGATCGCGCAAGCTCATGGGGCCAGCAATTGCACGGATGGCGCTCAGCCTCATCCGCACAGATCCGACTGAGGACGATGCATCGATCCCGCCGACGGTCGAGCCCGGCAGCTTCGGCGGTGAGCGATTCACTGCCGCCGGCTTCACGCTGGACACCTATCCCGGCTGGGAAGACGCCTCGCTCTATCGGATCGGACTGCCGCAGGGGCGGGATTTGCTGCCCAACCTGATCGTCTGGCATCAGGCGCTGCGGGACACGGGGTGGACACAGCGCACCTTGATGGAACGTGCGCGCGCCGAGACGGAGCACATGCGCGCGACGGTCCCCGGATTCGAGTTGATCGTGGAGGGGGAGATCACCCTGAGCAGCGGGCAGACGGCGCCGCGGCGGGAGTTCTTCCGCGACGCGGGCGCGGCCGGCCGTGTGCGCCAGGGGCAGATCGTGGCGATTGCGAACGAGCGGCTGTACACGGTCTGTGTGACGAGCGAGGGCGAGGCGGAAGAGGAAGACGCGGCCACGGCGGCAGCCGTGCTGGAGAGCTTCGCCGTCGCTGAGACGATGCCTCTACAGGCAGCCGCGCGATGACCCCGAGCCTCGCGCGTCTGACGCGTGCCGCGCGATCTCAGAACTGCATCTGCAGCCCGACCCGCCAACCCGGCTGGCTTTGGCCCATCTGGCAGGCCCGTAGTTCCGGGTCGGACGGCGACCGGTCGAGGAGCAGTCGTAGTTGCGCACCCGCTGCGTCCGGCCGGATTCCACTGCTCTCCAGCATTCCCATCTCGGCCGGCTTGGGCTTGGCGTCTTCTTGCTTCTTCTTATTGTGCTTCACAAGGATGTAGACGACCACCGCCGCCACGACGACCCCGCCGGCGATCAGATAGGGGGTCGCATCGGATGAGCCTTTGAGCTCATCGGAGCGGTCGTGCCAGTCCGCCCAGGCGGTGATGGGCGCCACCATGTACAAGAAACACACGATGAGTAGGATGCCGATCGATCTTCTGCACGCCGATGAATTCACGTCTCCTCCAGCTCTCAGATGTCCACCGGATCGCGAGCGACGCAGCCTCTCAGGGGGCATGGTCACCAATGTCGCTTGCCATGCCATTCCTTGTACTCCGCCGCCGCGCGCGTGTCAAGCTCACACGGGGCTTGACGTGTAGGCTGGGCTCGGCGAGGATTCACAATCATCCGGTCACGACCGTGCCCGATGTATCGTCTTGCCTGTTGGGGCAATCCTATTGTGGCAACTCGGGGGGCTTGGCATGAGCATCTTGCAGAGTATCTTGCAGAGATCGAGCGCGGTTCGCGCGCCCATCTTCAGCGGACTGGTCGTTGCAGTGGTCTCGGCTTTTTTGCTCCTTGCACTGACACCCGATCGTGCCGCGGCACAGGGGGGGGCGCCGCAGATCAAGCTGAAGACCGGGTTCCTCAAGCCGCTCAAGTTCACCTACGAAGATCGCGAGCCGGAGAACATCTATGGGTCGCTCGGGCTCTCCTTGCGACCGGGCTTCGAGGACGTGATGGGGATGCACCCGCCGGCGCTGGAAGAGGTCCGACGAGCGTTGCCGTGGAACGGGGTGGCTTTCGTGGGATCGTGCGGGCTCCTGGCGGCGTCGCTCTACATCTTCATCGACGCGGTTAAGGATGCGCGGGATGTGAGCTCGGGGCAGATGGTGGATGACTCGTTCGATATCGCTCCGGTCATCGGCGTGGCTGCTGCCGGCGCCGTGATGCTGACGGGCGCGCTAACGGCGAGGTCGCATCTGAACTCCGGTGTGCGGATGTTCAACGAGTGGCGAACGCAGCAAGCAAGCAGCGGCCGGGAGCCGGCGGGGTTTGGGGGCGAGCGGGTCGCCCCCGGGCCCAAGCTGGTCTTGGCCAGCGTACGGTTCTGAGATCAGTGGGCGACTCGGCAGACCGAGATCCCGCTGCCTACCGAATCACCACCAGCCGCACCGCGCCGCTTCCGTGTGCGCTCGATGCCCGCAGCAGATAAGCACCTGCAGGGACCACGAGCCCGGCGTCGTCGCGTCCATCCCAGAGCGACTGGTGCAGGCCCGGCGTGCCCTGCGCGTCAACGAGCTGGCGGATCTTCCGCCCCGACGCATCGAAGATGGCCAGATTCACAGCCCCCGCATCGGCCAGCGTGTAGGACAGCGCCGCGCCGCCCACCATCGGATTCGGGAACGCGTGCACGTGAATCCTAGGCCGCAGGGCCGCGTCGCCCGCGATCACGCCCGATCCCGCGGAGTGCATCTGCGTCTGAACCGCCACGACGTTCGTGTTCGACCCGTTGGCCTGGAAGATCGTCTCGATCGTGTCGTCGGTCAGGTCGATGACGTAGATCGGATGGCTCGTCGTGCCGACCGTGCCGCCGCAGACGAAGGCAAGCTGGCGCGCGTCGAGGATGTCCACGTCCCGGGGGTCGGCGGTGGCGTCGAGGGGCAGGACCGTCACGGTCGGCGTGACCGGGTCGATGATGTAGACGTTGTGGCTGTCCTCGCAGGTGACGACGAGCTTGCTGCCGTCGGCGGTGACGTCGATGCCCCAGGGATCATCGCCCACGGCAACGGTGCCGACCTGGGTCAGGGTGGCGCGGTCGATGATGCGCACCATATCGGTTCCGCGGTCGGTGAGGTACACGAACTGCCCGTCGGGTGCGACAACGAGCTGCCATAGGCTGCTGCCGACGTCGAGCTGGCGCAGGATGGACGATCCGTCCGCGGCGATCTCGAACAGCGTGTTGTCGTACCAGTCGACCAGGTAGAAGAGCCCGCTCACCGGGTCGAGGGCGATGTTGCCGCCGTCGTAGCCCGTGGGAAGCGGCAGCGATCCGACGACCGCGTAGCTCTCGGTGTCGATGATCGTGACGCTCTCGGTGTCCCGGCAACTTACCAGCGCGAGCGCGCCGTCGTTCGAGAAGGCGATCGAGGTCGGGTACTCGCCCGTGCCGATCCGATGGATGACCGTGTTCGTGGCCCGGTCGATGACGATGGCCCCGTCGCCGACGGCGCCCACGATCCAGACCTCGGTGCCGTCGGGTGTGATCGTGGCGTCGTAGGGGTAATCCCCCTCGGGCAGGAGCGAGATGGACGGGCCCGCGGCGTACGTGTCGAGGTCGAACGGACAAGCGCTATCGGTGGTCGAGCAGCCGACCCAGCCGTCGTTCATGCCCCGCTCGGCACCGGCCGGTGCCAAGACGCCGCCCGCCGAGATCGCGGCCGCCATGAGAAGCAGATGGACCTTCGTGAGACGAGACATGATGCGACCCCCCTGTAGTTGGCAAGAATCAGTGCGCCAGTTGCCAACTTCATTGTCTCACAGGGTGGCGGGCGGATTGAACCACGCTCTCATCGATGCACCCCCCCCGGGCCGGACTGTGGATCGAAGTCTTTGTAGATTAGGATCTTGGCGGGATGAGAAGATCGCCAAAGGGGATCGGGCGACCCACGGAGCCTGGGCGATGGGGGAAGCCTCTTGCATTTCTGTGCCAGAAACCGCACGTTTGTTGCAAATAAGCCCCATTCATGCTCGGCGTCGCGACGCCGGGAAGGGTGGGTAGCGGTGGGCACAATTTCGCCGGCCGCAGCGCGGCGCAAGCGGGGGGATCGCATGAACAGAGCGACAATCACCCTGGGGTTGTTTCTGGTGGTTCTCATGCCGGCCGTCCTATCGACGGCGGCGGGCGAGGATACATGCTTCTCGCGAAGCCTGCACGCCACCGGTGAAGGCATGCGCTACTGGTATGAGGAAGAAGGCGGCATGATGCAGATCACCGGGATTCCCTACCGGGACCTGGATTGCTCGAGTTGCCACGTCAAATCCTGCGATCGATGCCACGCCGTGATCCATGACTCCACCGGCGTGGGGGCCTACACGAACGCTCAGGCGCGCAGGACCGAAATGTGCCTCGAGTGTCACAGCCGGGCGGCGTTGACCTATCGCATGTGCGAGAAGTCCGGCACCCTTGACGTTCATGGACGCCAGTGTGCCGACTGCCACGGCGGGGAAGAGGTGCACGGGGACTGCACAACGTACCCCTCGATGCGTGCGCCAGGCGCAGTCCAGGCGAACTGCCTAGATTGCCATGCCGGTGCGACCGAAGACATCCGTCCGCACACCGTGCACCAGGGCAAGTTGGATTGCGCCGCCTGCCACGTCGCCGCCACGACCGCCTGCATGAACTGCCACATGGACACCTTCCTGGCGACCGGCAGCCGCAAGGGAACCTTTCTGCCGACCCAAGATTGGCTGCTCTTGATCAATCACGAGGGCAAGGTCACCTCGGCCACGGCGATGACCCTCGTCTACCAGGACCAGAAGTTCCTCTGCTACGGCCCGTACTTCACGCACGCCGTGCAACCCAAGGGCAAGCAATGCGCTGATTGCCACGGCAATGAGGCCGTGAAGATGATCAAGGCGGGCAAGCGCGTTCCGATGATGACCTACAAGGACAACACGGTGACCAACTGGAAGGGTGTGGTGCCCGTGGTCGAAAACGCCCTGGATTGGGTCTACCTCAACAAGGCCGGCGACGGCTGGGTCCCGATCAAGGGCAACGGGAAGGAAACCGTGCAGTACGTCGCCTACGGCACGCCGCTGACCTCCGAGCAGATCAACAAGATGGCGATGCCGATCAAGGAGTAGCGCTTCCCAGTACGCCAGACTGCAGCAGCATCAGACTTCCCTGCGGGCGGCCGACGATCTTGGCCACCAGCGGGCACTTGGCCTTGAAGAGGAAGAAGATCCGGCCGTCGACCTCATTGAGGGTCTCGAAGTTGCCCTGACCCTTCGCGATGACGACGCTGGCTGCCGCGAAGGCCTGCTGCAAGGCCGGGCTGCTCTCCGCGATGAGGGTTCCAGGCACGTCCAGACCGTTGTCGATCACCCGCGCGATCTCAGGCAGGCCCGCCGCGCGGGCATCCTCGAGCGTGGCGTCGTTCAGCACCGGATGGCCCTTCACGCAGACCGTGACCCGACCCGCGGGTAGCTGTTGAATCAACAGGCGGTCGAAGACGATCTCGCCGGCGTTATCGGTCAGGTAGAGGATGCTGCCGGCGCCGGAGACCGCCTCGCGCAGAGCATCGACGCTGCCGTGCAGCGGCGCGGTCACCGCTTCATCGATGGCGACGCGAATCTGCTCCTCATCCAGATGACCATGGACCCCGAAGTCGATCACGTTGCCCGCGATGGCCAGCCGAACAGCCATCTCGAGCGGATCGGTCGCGGTCTTGACCTGCTTCTCCAGGTCCGGCAGAAGCGTCAGCGCGAACCGGTTGAAGCGCGCCTTGACCGCCTCATAGGGATCGGTGCAGCCCGTCTCGGCGCGGATCAGCCGGTGGATCTGGCGCGCCATCTCGGGGGGCGTGCGACGCATGTCGATGTCCGCCAGTTCCCGCAGGACCTGCCGCAGCACTCGTTCGTGCACCTCGGGGTCGTCGCTGGCCATGGAGACGGACTCCAAGGTCTGGCGCACGAAGCAGCTCATGCATTCCAGGTGGGTTCTCAGGGCTTGTTCCTTCCTTGCTCGGCGCAGGTGGCGTTGCTCCAGATCACGCTGCGCAGGTACTACGCCCGGGTGGCGCATGGCGGCCCCCGCTGCGCAGGCACGCCCAAGCTGCGCGGGCCAGCCGAGCTCGCGGAGCCACGCCCAAGTTGTTCCAGGAATCTCTGCCCCCTGTTGACGGGCTCGTCAAGCGCAGGCTTGAAGCTCCACGTGTGGTGTCGGCGGGATGCATCTTGGGCCGGCGCGGCGAGCGAAGGGACGAAGGAAGGCGCGAGGGAAAGGGAGCAGGCAGTGGCGACGGGGTCACGGAAGCATACGACCCTGACCGGGGAGGCGGGCTTTCACACCAGCCGTCGCCTCCCCGCGGTCAGGATCGTCAGCGTCATCGAGGGCGCTAGCGCAAGTCGTGGTCGCCGCCACCACGGGGACACTTCTGGCGTGGGCACGCGGACTTCTCGTGGCACCCGCTCTTGTCCGAACCGTGCTTGGCGCACTTGCCGACCGAGTCGCACTTGCCGTCGCCGTCAGCGTCCTTGTAGTCCTTGCAATCCTTGCCGTCCTTGCAGTTCTGGCACTGTCCCTGGCACTTGGCCGGATCACCCTGACAACCCTCCGGATGGTGATCGCAGCCGCTGCCGCAGACGTAGGTCGCCGATGCCGTTGTGCTCAGCTCGCCGGTCGAATTCTGGGCCATGGCTTGCCCAAGGTCCAAGACCGACCAGGCGAACAGCCCAATCAAGGCCAAGCATCCGACGACCGCTGCAGTTCGCTTCATGTGTCCTCCCCTTGTTTCCCTTGCGGTTGTTGTCCATCTCTATCGATCGTGGCCGGGACACTCCAACCCCGTCGGAGCGACCCCGGTCCCCGCAGCACATCCTCCCGTGCCCAGGCCCGGGAGGCTGCAACCCGGGTGATTGCGCAAAAGATTGAACAGCGCGCGGCGTTGTTCGGGATCGAGCACGGCCTTCTCGGCCAGAAGCTGCTCGACGACCAGCGCCTGCATTCGGCCCTGGCCGGCCAGGATCTCGGCCTGCTTGGCGGCAATGGCCGCGGTGTCCGGTTCCTCGGCAGCGATCAAATTGATCAACTCGGCGCGCTGGGTATCGATGTCGCGACAGACGAGGCGGGCCTTCTCCTGGAACTGCTCCAGCAAGCCGCCGAGCGCCCGCTGCTGAGCTTCTTCCGCGCGGAGGTATTCGTGCAGGGCACAGCAGCTCTCACTTCCGCCACAGGATGATTTCCCGCACAAGGTGTTGGTCCGCAGGGCCCAGGCTCCAAAGACCGCGATGTTCATGCCGACTGAAAGCGCGAGCAGCAGGGGGATGATCTTGCGCCACATGGCTAGCGATCCTCCCCGGCGTCCTGCAGGAGGGCGAGGTAGGTGCCTGCCAGCGAGCCCTCCGGAGCGTAGGCGAGGTAGTCGATGGCGTGGCCCTCCAGCGGATCGGCGTCAGCCGATGGGGTGGGCGCGGAGGCGGGCAACGCCAACCTCGCGGCGGTGGTCCCCAGGGCCAGACCGATCAGCAGCAGAGTCAGCGTCGCCCAGCGCAGAGAGAGCGGGGCTGTGCGCCACCAGTGCAGCGGGTTCCAGTCGCCCGTCACCGCCGTTCGCCGGTCGCGCGCCGCCGCGGCCTGCCGGTCTCGGGCGGCAGCCAGCACCTGCCGCGACAGGTTCGCCGGGACCGGCGCGTCCGCCAGGTCCGCCGCCACGGCGGCCAGGCTGTCGATGCGCCCCAGCGCGTCCCGGCAGCCGTGACAAGTTTGCAGATGCATGCGGACCGCGTCCCAGGTATCCGCCGTCAGGCTTCCGCCGGCATAGGCCGCCAGCAGGTGTCGCGCGTCTCGGCAGTCCATCGACCTCTTCTCCTCCCAGGTTCAAACGGACGAGGCGGCTGAATCCCCCTCGGAAACTTGCCGGGCCCGTCAATCTTGCTTGCGGCGTCTCAATCCCTGAGGTGTCTCAATCCCCGAGGTGTCCCAATCCGCGACGTGTCTCAATCCCCCTTGAGATGCCCCAGATGCGGCTGCAGGCGCTCGCGCGCCCGCGCCAGAAGCCGCTCGACGCCCTTCTCGGACGTCCCCAGCACCTGCGCCATCTCGGATGCGCCGCAACCCGCGAAGTAGCGCAGGACGACAGCCATGCGGTAGCGGGCGGGCAGGGAGTCCAAGGCTCGGCGCACCGCCTGTTCCCGCTCCTGCTGCAGGATGGTCTCGACTGGGGTCGGGCCGCCGTCCGCGACCTCGGGCAGAACATCCATGAGAACCGGCCGCCGCTTGCGGGCATGGTCGAGGCACAGACGCGTGAGGATGCGATACAGGTAAGTCCGAAACGTCGCGACGGGACGGTAGCGCTCGGCCGCGGCGAGCAGGCGCAGGAAGGCCTCCTGCACCAGATCCTCGGCGTCGCCGGGATCGCCCAGGAAGCGGTGAGCCAATCGCCAGGCCCCGGCCTGGTGCCGCAGGACCAGCTCCTCGAAGGCGGACAGATCGCCCGCGCCGACGGCCTCCATCAAGGCTTCATCGGTGCGCGTCTTGTCGTTCAGTGGATCCATGCGCCCTTGATGTTGCACAGACTGGTCGGGCCAGACTCATGAGCCTGTGCATGCTGGTGGTCTCGCCGGCGCCGCCGGGTCCGAGAGACCGAACGCCTCGCCCCGCAGGACGCTGAACGAGCGCGCGCGGGGTGCAGTGCGGCCGATCCTGCACGAGAAGGTTCGGTGGCGTCAATGACTCGCGGCGGGTGGAGGGTGTTGGATGGGTGGGTGCTGCGTCGGGCGGGAGCACCGGAGAGAGAGATATCGCACGCAGCCGTGGGACGCAGCTACGGCATTCAGCCACGACACACAGTGACGACACTCAGTTGCAGCATTCAGCGACCGGATCCATCCGACCGTGGATTCACGACCAACTCATCGAGGGGATACCAGAAGACGCCATCGGGCACGGAACCGCAGGCCTCCACGATCATCCAGTGGTGGACGAAGCTGTGGATGCGGTCCTCCTCGGGGAACTCGCCGTGGTTGTACCCGATCGAGACGTCGTCAGGAACGATCCCGACGAAGTCCTCCCCGGCGAGCATGCGCAGCATCTCCTCCTTATGGGACAGCACAAAGGGGACGCCCGCCTGCCGCAAGGCCAGGGCCATCCGGGCGGTCTCGACGACGCGGGGCCGGCTGAAGCCGGCCAACCATAGCTGCCAGCCATCCTCCAGCGTGCCGGGACTCAGCGAGATGTGCGTGCTGTTGCCTCCGCGGCAGATTTCGAATGGGTGACCGTAGCGGGGGTGATGGTGATACCACTGCCGGAAGGCGGACGGATCATCGGGCGGCAGTTGCAGCAGGCCGTCGTCGCGGCCATCGGCCATGGCGATGTACATCTCCATGGGAGTCATGGAGGGCCGCAGGGCGGGATAGTTGTTGGCCTTGTAGCAGATCCGGCAGTAGTTCAAGAACGCCGACAGGGACATCTCGGGGACCACGGCTTTCTCGTCCAGGTTGAGCACGAGCTCACGGAAGCGATCGATGTCGACCGACGCGAACTCGCGCTCGATCTCGTCGGCGTGGTTCGAGGCGCGCCAGAGGTCGCGGCGAACGATGCGGCCATAGCGCTTGGTCAATGGGAGTGCTCGACGGAATTCGAGATTGTACTTGGCCGGGTCGGCGAGAAAGCGGCCCACTTCCTCTTCGATCGCGTTGAGGAGCCAGAGCACCAGCCGCCGGGTGTCCTCGTTCGCGGGATCAATCCGTTGGAATGAGGCGTCGCCGAAATCGGCGCCGAAATGAACGCGCTTGCCCACGAAGAACCAGAGCTCCTCGCGGCACTGTACAACCTGCAGGCGCCACCACTGAACGGCGTCGGGGTACTCCATCCGCCACAAGGATTCGAACTCCTCGCGCGATTCGACGTCACCGGCGCACGTGCCCGATGAGGCCCGTGTCCGCCGCGGCGAAGTGCTGGCCGCGCTGGGCGGCCTGCATCAGGAGATCGAGCTCCGGCGACAGCAACGTCATGACCCTCCGCGGCGCGCCAGCTCCCTTGCCCCGGCCCCAGTCGTCCAATAGCGCTGCAGGCGGCTCCTGGGCTTGTCGGGCACCGCCCGGGCGATCCACCCGGCTGCCAGCATGGGATGTAAGTATTTGTTCAGTAGATGCTTACGATCTTTGAGCCCCAGGTGACCGAGGATCTCGGCCAGACTCCTGGGGCTTTGGCAGTAGGCGAGGATGGCCGCCTCGACATGGGGGGTCACATGGGGGGTGACATGGGGGGCACCGTGCGGGGTGTCGCGGACCGCGCCTGGTTCGCGGCCCTCTCCCCGGGCGACCGGGGAGCGAGCGGGGATCCGAACCAGAAACGACGAGCGACCCTCGTCGGTCTCGAATTCCGGGGCCGGCGACCCGTTCTCCTTCATGGCCCGCAGAATCTTGGGAATCCCCGTGGCGCGCCCTTCAGTCAGATCCAGCTCCTTGAGGAACTCGCCGATCCGGCGATTGCGATATCGCCGCGACACAGCTCGCCCTGCCCGGAGCTGGTCCATCCGGATGGAGCGATCCGGCCCGGGGAAGCTCAGGACGAGGAGCTCCTGGGGCGTGATGCGCACCTCGACCGGCTCGCGCTCCTCATAGCTGCGGTGGTAGATGGCGTTGACGACCGCCTCCTCCACGGCGGCGTACGGGAAGTTCTCGGTGCGGGTGGCCTCGGCGCGATCCGGATGCTTGGTCACGGTCTCGCTGATGAAGTTGCGCCGGATGTAGTCGAGCGCCTCGCGCACCATCCGCTGGATCGGCCCCCGGAAGGACTTCTCCGTGAAGCGGTCGCCGCCGGGACCTTCCGGAAACCAGACGACGTCGATCTGCGTGGCCGGAAAGTAGCGCTGCGGCTCCGGATGGAAGAAGAGCAGGCCGACGTTGAGGGGGAACGATGCTTCCGCAGGACCACCGATCACGTTCATTCTGCGGCCCAGCTCATCCAGTGGCAGGCCCTCGGCCTCGTTCGCCAGCTCGCTGCCGACCTCGCGAAGGAATTCGAGCATGAGATCCCGTGACAGGTCAGCCACGCGGGCTTGCTGGTTGATGCGATCGTCGAAGGGCACGGTGGCCGCCAACGTGAGGAGCTCGGCTTCGTCCGGACCCTTGGCCACGACGGTGCAGGAGCCCTTGCGGATGTAGTACGTCCAATCCCCGCCGTCGCGCGCCAGGGTCTTCCTGGCCTTGTACGGCCGGGTCTGCCCGCCGGGGACCCAGATCACGAGGATCGCGCGACCGTGCAACTCATGCGGGACGACGATCGGATGATACGAGGGCCTGATCGCGCTGTGCCCGAGCTCGAGGATCTCCTTCTGGATGGCGTCGAGGGCTCCGGGATCGAGCCCGACCGGAGGCAGCACGGGCTGTCCATTGCGCTCCGCGACGCCCACGATGACATAGCCGCCGCCCAGGTTGTGGAAGTCGTTCGCGAAAGCGCAGATGGTGTGCAGGGTGTCGAGTGGATCCCATCCCTGCTTGAACTCGAGGCGTTCCCACTCCACGGATCGCCCGTGGACAAGGGCATCGATGTTGATGGGCAGAGGCATCGCTTGTGCTCCGGTGGCGGTGTCCACCCGCTCGCGGGGATCTCGCGCTTGACCGGCGTCTCGCGCATGTGGCCCGGTTCGCCCGGCGAGCGTACCTTAGATCCAAGCTGGCATCGAGCCCGCAGCGCTCGGATAGGGGGCAGCCTGACGGCAGACGTCACGGGAGCGGTGACGCCGGGCTTGTGATCGGACGGCGTATCGGCATCCGGGGGCTTGCTCGCGCAGAGAGCAGTAGCCAATGACGTGCCAGGCAACGTCCGGGTCCGCGCATACGCGGCTTCAACCAGTGCTCGCGCCCCTGGGCGTGCAGCTTGGGCAAGCCGGGTCACGCTTGACAGCGCGACGTGGCCCCAAGTACCCTAGGCGCCAGATCCGAAAGCACTTGTGCCGAGCTTCTGACCCGCGCCGAGAGGACCATCGGATGGATGGACAAGCTGCCCCCAGGCTGTCCCGCCTTCTGCCTGTGCTGCTCGCATTGCTGTTCCCGTTTGGGTTTGCCGTGACCGTCGGCTCTACGGCCGCCGGGGCGGCTGAGGCGGATGGTGGTTCCGTCGCCCGTGAGTGGAAGGGCACGCGCGAGGTGCGCGACGGTGTCACCTACGTGTGGAATCCGGCTGAACCGCTGGAAGGGACGGTCGAGTACGAGCTGCGGGAGGTGTGGCGGCTGGAGAGCGAGAGGGCGGATGGGACGGTGGTGTTTGGGACAGTGAACAAGGTGGTGGAAGACGGGGCGGGCAATGTCTACCTGCTGGACACCCAACTTGCGACGATCCATGTCGTCTCCCCGAGTGGCCAGTATGTGCATTCCATCGGCAGGAAAGGTGAAGGACCGGGGGAGCTGAACCGTCCCACGGATGTGCTGGTCACGTCCTGGGGAACGATTGGCGCTGTGGATCTGCGGGCGGGAAAAGCCGTGCTCTTCAATCCAGATGGCCTCCTCTCGAGAGAAATCCGCCCCCAACTAACGGGCAGCGGCCAGACATGGCTGATCCGTCTGCTTCCTGTTCCGGCAGGATTCGTTGCCTGTGTTGGATCAAGATCCTTGGCTGACAACTCCTATGTGCAGAGCAAGGCCATTCAGCTACTGGGCAGAGATGGTGCCGTGGCGGGCCAGGTGTTCCAAGATTCAATCGTCGTTGACATGCACGGAAGGTTTGCCTTCGAGGAAGAGAAGGTCGATGCAGTCTATCTGCTCGATGTCGATCAAGACGGCAGAATCTTCGCGTCGCGGAGCTTCAACCAGTATGAAATCTGTATCTATGCTGCGGATGGCAGGCTCGAACTCGTGACCAGGCGCGAGTATACACCACTCGAGAGAACCGCGGAGGAGCTGCGGGACGAGCAGGCCTACTGGCAAGCCTACTATCGCAACGCCGAGATCCGGGTGTCGAAGTACAACCGGACTGTGGCTGAAGTCGACGCCAAGCAAGATGGCTCCTGCTGGGTCGTCAATTCTCGCGGATGGAGGGAAGCCCCCGTCGGCGTTGCCGACTGTGTAGACGTGTTCGACCATGAGGGCCGGTACATCCGGAAGGCATGCCTGCGGGGCGATGTATCGCCAGAGGATGACTTGGTGTTCTTTCTTGATAACCGGGTCGTAGTGGTCACATCGGGCGTGGAGGCGGAGGCTGCGGCAGTAGGGGCAGGATCCAAGGCCGTTCCCGCTGCCGACGAAAGGGATGAGGAAGTTCCCGCAGTGATCTGTTTCGAGGTGGTCACTTCCCAGTAATGTTGTCCCGGGTGGGCCGATTGAACATCACGTGGAATAGGGTCGTCGCCAGGGCTGGGAATGGACCAGGGAGCGAGGGATCGAATCATGAGGCATGTTATTGTCCTCCTGACAGCCGCCTTGCTGGCACTTGCCATCGAACCTTTGGCTACAAACCAAGTGGCGATGGCTAAGCCGTCCAAGCACGAAGAAGCGCCCCCGTTCGAGGGGCTGCCGGACGAGTTTCCGGAGCAGGTGATGAGGATCGACGCGGCGACGACACGCCCTGTGCTTCTCGCACTGCTGCCAGGGGATGACGGACCTTGCGGCGGGGAATACGACCTGTCACTTCTGCTCCGCTACGGACAAAGTCCGGCGACAGACCGCATGAGTTGCGCGACGCGCAACTCGCAAAGGGATGCATGACCAGAGCAGCCCAGTCCAGAAACATCGAGCGCAAGGGCATGGAAACGCAGCACGGTTCGAGGGTTCTGGTGACTGCGCCGCCCCAAGGGTGGGGAGAGCTTTGCCGCCATGCACGCGTCTATCTTGTTTCCGGGGCCTTCGTGGATGCGCATGCTCTTCTCGAACCGTATGTAGACGTGGTCAAAGAACTTCCGCACGAGGCCCATCGGATCGAGTGCCTGTGTCTGCTGCTCACGGCGTGCCGGCGGCTTGGTCACACTGAGCATTTCAGAGCAGGATGCGCCGAGTTGCGAAGGCACCTAGCAGGGTGCTGAAAAACGCGCTTCAGGGACTATGACAGGAAGGGGATAAGGGTCGCACGCGTTCACGGTTGGTCTCGAGGCTGCCAACAGAGGAGCCGTGCTCATCCGTATGTACGC
>Ga0068714_10000743_pt1 | contig 57279 bp, 59 predicted proteins | sample MTBNYHSulfiMetaG_FD_62988 | JGI IMG/M metagenome (GOLD analysis project Ga0068714, IMG submission 62988) | Enrichment culture microbial communities from rom New York Harbor, USA that are MTBE-degrading - MTBE-NYH (New York Harbor Sulfidogenic)... | ecosystem: Environmental > Aquatic > Marine >... | reverse complement strand
ATGAACTGAAAGACCCTGCGGAAGTTGCACACCTCGCCATGTTTCTTGCCTCTTCCGAGGCGAATCACCTTACCGGCCGGGTCGGCACTTTAAGCGATTACAGGAGGCTGGGATGGGTCGGTTAGTGAGTCGTCTCAAAGGAAGCGCGGCACGCTGTACGCCACTTCACTCTGCAACATTCACGGTCTTTGGGAAAACAGCAAGCCCCTGAAGGTCAAATAAGGGCCGGGAGGGTTTCCGCGAACGAAATGGAGAGAATACTGTTGCTCTATGAAAAAATACAGAATACACCCCATTGAAAACAGGTCCCGGCAGTGTGATCTTAAGAGCAGCGGAACCGAAGAACTGACCGAAGGCAGGTTCGTCTGCAAGGAAGATGAAATCCCTGTCGAAATTAAGGTTATGGGGAAAAGAGTTGAGAAGGTGCGATTCGTATACCTGAGCGGCGGAAACATCAAGCATGTACGGAGGGGCACTCTATGAATGTTGCAGAATTGGTAGACCAAATGGCGAAAGCACTGGTGGATAGACCTGAAGAGGTAACCGTTAACGAACTGAAGGGCCAGAACACGTCTGTGATCGAACTGAAGGTGGCGAAAGAGGATGTTGGGAAGGTGATCGGGAAGAAGGGGAGAAACGCCGAGGCATTGAGGACCATTGTCGGAGCCGCTGCCATGAAACAGGGGAAGACATATGTTCTCGAAATCATAGACTGATCCGGATCGGCAATCGTTAACGGGAGCGCAACTGCAGAACGTGTCAAGCGTTGTGTGGTGAGCGTATGTGAAACCACATTTAGGAAGGAGGAGATTGGTATGGTTTTGCCCAGGGATTCTTTTCAAATGAAGGTTCAGGAGAGTGTACTGGATAGCTGGCGACAGCTCGTGTCGAGCCTGGAGGAATCGTTGAACGTACTGGAGAAGGGTATAGATGAGGCTGCCCAAATGCGGGATGTCTGCACCGACGAGTGGTGCGTTGCAACCGAACACGTACTCGACGAATTGAGCAACGGGCTTTTTTCGATCAGCGAGCCTTCGTGGGCGCCTCAGGAAGACTCGAAGAGACTCAAGGAGTTGAAGCGCAAAGTTCACGACCTCTATGCAAAATACAAGGTCACCGCAGGCCGCTGATTATTGAAATGTGCCGATGAAGAAATGCCTGAGAAGGGAGCGATCGGGCCTGGACAGGCAAAAGGAGAAGGCAATGAAAGACAAAGAAACACCTCATCGCAAGGTTCAGGAACTGGTGGACTGCTTCGCGACGTCCGATCCGCTCAGGGAAATGTGGTTGCTGAAGACTCAGGAGGCCGACGAGGATGGGGCCCTCAAGTGGCTAGCTCTTGCGGTGCTTCACGGAATCAACGCAGGGGCCAAGGAGATATCCGTCATCAGGTCCGGTGACGGGGGGCTCAGGGTCGAGGCCGAATACAGAAAGGCTGAGCTTCCGAGTCCCGGCTCGATCATCGGCGAAAAGATTTTTGATTCTTTGCGAAGGATTACCCATCTGGAAGGAGACAAGGGCAAGACGAGTCTTGCCATGGGCGTCAGGGAATCAAGCATCGACCTCGGCGTCGAGATCGAGAAGGGGAAGGGAGAGGAAAAGGTGACCCTGAAATTCCCCGAGGGATATTACGGCGCTGAGGGCTTAGGCATGAAGAAGGAAAAAAAGACGGAAAATGAGCACTCCGAGGCTGCGAGGCTGGATATGGACTATTGCAGGTTCGCAGCGGCGGCCGAGCACCAGCGAGCTTATCACGAAGAGGAACCCTGTTACGATGCCACACAGGGCGACTACGAAAAACGGATCGAAACGGAGAAGTGAGCGCGCCGGGGGTGATTATGTTTCCTTTGAAAAAGATCCTGTGTCCTGTCGACTTCAGCGTGCCTTCTTTCGAAGGGCTGAAGGTGGCGAAAGAGCTTGCCCAGACATATTCCGCGGAGCTGATCCTGATCAACGTGGTTCAGCCAGTGCAAGCCGTTGCAGCTCCGGGGGTACCGTCGAGTTATTCCGTCAAAGAGTATTACGAGGAAATGGCCGAAGCGGCCCGGAAATCGTTCGAAGACGTGCTTGAAAACCTGATTCCAAAGAACGTGAGGGTGCGAACCAAAGTAATTGAAGGCCAGCCTGCCGATGAAATCGTCAAAGAAGCGCAGGATGAAAACGTTGACATTATTGTGACAGCCACCCACGGCTGGACCGGGTGGAGGAGGTTTATCTTCGGCTCGGTGGCGGAAAAGGTGGTGCGCCTTTCCACATGCCCGGTTCTCACAGTGCCCGGTCCAGGCGGGGAAAATCAGTGATCCCTTCAGCGATTCAGTGATAAGTGACCGGTGAGTCGGCGGAGGAGGGAGTTCTCCTCCGCTCAGGATGCCGGAGGTCTTGAAGGTTCGCTCACAACGTGCGATGCGCGCCGGGGGAAAAATTCGAGGTTAGAGATCTCGAATCGCTCGCATAACGCATCGATATTATAGTGTTCTTGCATCCGCGTTTTTCACAGGGGTTCGCGCTTTGCTGCATTTCACTCCTTTTCCCGGAGTTCCCTCCGGCATCGTAAATCCCACTATACGTGTTCCATCTGATCACTGCCATTATTGATCACTGATTACCGACCACTGGTCATTCACTGCCTTCCACCTCGCCCTTTCGAGTCCCTCAGTTCTGGCAGTACACAGGGTTGATGGGCGGTCTTGCGTCTCTTTACATTCCATAAATGTGTTTTATGTTTTTATGTAGTCGAGAAGTCGTCAGGTATAGCGTGTAGTGCGCCGATTGCTTCCAGAGATGGAGCGAAACAACAGGAGGAAAGCCCGCACATGAATCACGATTTGCACAATGAAAAGGCGGTCCATATACCGAGTGATTTGCCCATATTGCCGTTGAGGAACACGGTGGCCCATCCTTTCTCTGTTTTGCCTCTGATGGTCGGCGTGCCCCGATCGGTGAAACTTGTGGAAGAAGCGTTAAAAGAGGACAGTGTGATAGGACTTGTCGCGTCAAAGGACGGATCGGTGGAAGAGCCTCAGCCTGGACAGGTCTTCGAAGTGGGCACGGTGGTCAAAATCGACCGGGTGACGCGTGGCTCTGAAAAAACTCTCGAGGTGGTTGTCCGGGGGCTCGAGCGCTTCAGAATCGAGCAGTGGCTGGACAATGTTCCATATCTGAGGGCGCGTGTGACCGTCGCCCCGGATGTGACCGAAAAAGGCGTAGAACTGGATGCTCTAGAGAGGTCTTTGAGAGAACTGGCGAAGAGTGTATTTGCTCTTTCTTCTGACCTGCCGAAGGAGGTTGGGATATTTCTCGATCAGGTAAAAGACCCTAGGTATCTTGTTTACCTTCTTGCAAGCAGCGCAGGCCTGAGCGTCGAAAAGGGTCAGGCTCTTCTCGAGCAGGACAATCTGAACGAGAAGATGCGCATGCTGATTTCCCATTTTTCCCATGAGAAGGAAATCCTGACCCTGGGAAGGAAGATCCAGTCGGAAGCCAAAGAAGAGATGGAGAAAGCCCAAAAGGACTACTTCCTGCGGCAGCAAATGAAGGCCATCCAGAAAGAACTTGGCGACACGGGAGAAAAGGAGTCGGTTTCAGAAGAGTACGCCGAAAAAATAGAAAAGGCGGACCTTCCGGAGGAGGCAAAAAAAGAAGCCCTCCGGGAGTTGAAAAGGATCAAGGGAATGCCCCCTCAGGCTCCGGAGTATTCGGTGATCAAGACGTATCTGGACTGGATGGTCGAGCTACCATGGAACAAAGTGAGCGAGGACCGTACTGACATCGAGGGTGCCAGACAGGTGCTCGACGAAGACCATTACGATCTGAACGAAGTCAAGGAAAGACTGATTGAATACCTTGCGGTTCGCAAACTGTTGAAAGAGCGGACCGCAAAGGAAGGCGATGCAAAAGAGGAACTGTTCTCGAAGACCACAGGGGCGATTCTCTGTTTTGCCGGGCCTCCGGGAGTGGGGAAAACCAGCCTTGGCCAGAGCATAGCCAGGGCGTTGGGCAGGCGATTCACCAGGATGAGTCTCGGCGGCGTAAGGGATGAGGCGGAAATCCGCGGTCACCGGCGTACCTACATAGGCGCCATGCCGGGGCGCATAATCCAGGCGATCAAACGCGCGGGGACACGAAACCCTGTTTTCATGCTCGATGAAGTGGACAAAATCGGCATGGACTGGCGCGGAGACCCGAGCAGCGCTCTCCTGGAGGTGCTCGATCCCGCTCAGAATCACTCCTTTCGCGACCATTATCTTGATGTGGATTTCGATCTCAGCGATGTGATGTTCATCACCACCGCCAATCAATTGGAAACCATTCCACCCGCGCTCCGGGACAGGATGGAAATCATCCAGCTCGAGGGCTACACCGAGTACGAGAAGGTGCACATCGCTAGAAAGTACCTCGTTCGCCGTCAGCTCAAGGCGAACGGTTTGCTGGAAGAGGAAATAGATTTTACGGAAGAAGCCTTGAGAAAGATCATACGGGACTACACCCGAGAAGCAGGAGTGCGCAGTCTTGAAAGACAGATCGGCGCCGTGTGCCGCAAGAGCGCGGTGAAGATCGCGGGCGGAGAGAACGGGCCGGTCACTATAACGCCCGAAGTGGTTCGAATGTACCTCAAGAAGGAGCGCTTCGAGTCCGAGTGCTCGGAGTGCATTGAAATTCCCGGAATCGCTACCGGTCTTGCGGTCACCGCAGTGGGCGGGGACATCCTTTTCATTGAGGCGACCCGGATGAAGGGCAGCGGAAAGCTGACGCTCACAGGCCAACTGGGCGATGTGATGCGGGAGAGCGCTCAGATTGCTAACAGCTACGTGAGATCGAAGGCAGGAGGTCTGGGGTTCGACCCATCTCAGTTCGACGAGGCGGACCTTCATATTCACGTACCGGCCGGTGCGATTCCCAAGGACGGTCCCTCTGCGGGTCTGGCAATGGTCATGGCCATGGCCAGCCTTTTCAGTTATCGTCCCGTGAGGAGCGGCGTGGGTATGACTGGGGAGGTGACCCTGCGGGGTCGGGTGCTTCCCGTCGGCGGGATCAAGATGAAGCTCCTTGCGGCCCATCGCGCAGGCCTGTCTACCGTCATTCTCCCGAGGCGCAATGAACAGGACCTGGAGGACCTGCCCCCTGAAGTCAGGAACGATTTGAACATTGTCCTAGTTGACAGAATTGACGAAGCCTTGCCCGTTGCACTGTCGGATCAAAAAGCGGGACAGGATTTTCCATTGGCGGCTGCCAACGGATAGGATGGGATAGGATGCGTAAAATTTGCCTTACACCTAGTCGTTTGACTCCGGTCTTGGCGTCAAGTGCTTGATGCTGAGAGTGAAATGCTGTCTTTCCTTGTCAATGGAGAGCACAACCGCCTGCACGAGGTCGCCGACCTCGTAAAGCTCTTTGGGATGCGGAGGAGGGTCGGACCAAGCCATGTCGGATTGATGAACGAGCCCGTCTATATCTTCATCGATGCCGATAAACACTCCGAAATCGGTTACCTTCCTCACTTTGCCTTCGATGACCGTGCCGACAGGAAATTTGCTGTCGATAACATCCCAGGGATTAAGTTCGGCATCCTTTTTGCTCAGGGAGATCTGTCGTTTCTTGGAATCGATGCCGGTGATCACGGCCTCTACGACGTCACCCACGTTTAGAACCTGCGAGGGATGGGCGACTTTTCTCGTCCAAGACAGCTCCGAGCTGGGAATCAACCCTTCGATGCCTTCCTCCACTTCCACGAATGCTCCGTATTTCTTGAGAGCCACGACTGGAGCCTCGATCCGTGTCCCCACGGGATACCTCTTTTCAATCTCCGGCCACGGGTCTGGGAGAATCTGTTTCATGCCCAGGGAAATCCTCTGCTTGTCAGGAGTGTACCCGAGTACCTTGACCGTGACCTCGTCGCCAGGGTGAAAATTCTTGGAAATGTCTCTGGTCTTTCCCCATGACACGTTCGTGATGTGCACCAACCCGAATACGGCCCCTAAATCCACCAGAAGACCGTATTCCATTACTCTGCGGATGCGTCCCCGCAAAACCGCTCCTTCCTGGATCCGTTCCAGTGTTTCCTGGCGCTGACCCTCTCTTTCTTTTTCCAGAAGGATCCTCCTGGACAAGACTATGTTTCCTTGCCTTTTGTCATAGGTTATGACCTGGAAATCGTGCTCCGTACCTATCCACTCATCCGCATTCCCTGAAGGAAAGAGGTCCACCTGAGAGGCGGGCAAAAAAGCGCGAAGGCCGATATCCACCGTATAACCTCCTTTTACCTGAGAGATGATTTTGCCTCGAACCGGTCGCTTTTTGCTGAAGGCTTCTTCGATGTCTTGTCTTTGCTTGACATCCTGGATTCGTTTTCTGGAGAGGACAGGGTATCCATGTTCATCGGCCTTGCGGACCAGCACGACGTCGACTTTGTCGCCTTCTTTAATTGTCACTGTCCCATCGGGATCCTGGAACTCCGACAGAGAAATCGCTCCTTCCGTCTTGTAGCCTATATCTACATACACGGTCCCCTTTTCGATTTTGAGCACCTCCCCTGTAACGATATTTCCCTCCCGAATCTCCTGAAGGCTTTGTTCGTAAAGGTCCTCGAAGCTCATGTCCTTCGGTTCCTGCCTTTGAGAACCGGTCTCAGTGTCAATAAATGCGTCCATGTCCGCAGAACCTCCTCCTTGTTCGTAACATAGCCACAACGTGGTGCGTGTCAAGCATATGGCCCATCTCTATCTTATGGAGATCTTGACATAATGACGTTTGGGCACAAATTATTTATGTATATGTTTTGGCGTAGGATAGGTGACCTTGAACACGACAGAATCCATGACGATCCAAAAAAGAGTCGAGATCACCGAAGGCATGATGAAGCGATTCTTTGAAGAGATTTTCAAGGGCGAAGTTTCCGAGTTCTCCGCTCATAAGGGCCTTCCATACGGTCTTGTTTATAACCTCGTCCACGGCAGGATAAATTCCCTGTCCAGCGCGGACTACAGGCGCATATTCGGGGAGGATCCACCCGGGCAAGAACAGTCCAGGGTGGACGGAGAGTATTTCAGATCCCTTGTAAGACTTTGGGTATTCCTGAATGAAAGGATTACGGAAAAGGATCTGTACGCCGAGTTCTACGAGGGCAGGAGGGCCGCGAGCAAACCGGATTATAGGATTTTTTCCGGGACTACGAGAACAGTGGAAAAAAGGCTGGAACGGATCATGGAGGAGAAGTTTCTCGCCCAAGGACTATCCAGGACAGAAATCCAGGAGTGGCTGAGAGAGCTGAATCAGTACCCTGAGCAGGAAAGGGTTCCTTTTGATAAGGTTAGGCCGGTTCTCGCCCGTCTGGAAAAAAATCTCAAGGTCCATCCCAGTCGCCTCTTGAACCGGTGGATTGCGTCGTATGAATCAGGAGAACTGAAGACGATCAGCGGTGAACTTTTCGAGAAGCTGAAGGCCATGGACAGAAAAGCGGAGGAGGTGGCGAGACGGCCTTCGCGGGCGAAATTCGAAAAGCTTCGCGAGCAGGTCTATGGATCGAGAGCAGGGCTTACGCTTTTTTCGGAAATAGAGGAGGAATTGGAGTTCCTGAAACAGTGGGGGCGCCGGAGTCTCAAGAAGTATCTTGGCAGAAGTGCGGGAAAATACAGGAGCTCGAAGTTGAAGAGGGTGGCGAGTTGGCGCGCGCAAAGAATTCTTGGAGACTGCGAAAAAATCATTGCCGAAAGAGCAGGCATTCCCGTAAGGGCGCTTCCGAAAAGGTATCGTTCAACTCAGTGGAGACGATTGACCATTGCGCTGGAGCAAGGGGTGGTGGCTAAGATGTTCTCCAAAGACAAGCTCGCTTTTGAAAAGAGAGTTCTGAAGCCCCTGTACCATACCAAAGAGGGTTACGAGACTTGGGGCCGTGTTTTTGTGACAGTGGAGCAGGGGGCGAAGATTTTGCGAATGAGTGAAAAGGCTTTCAGCCTTCTCATGGGGACTCACTGTGAGATTTTCAGGAAAATCGGCCGTTACGAAGGGAATTGGGCGGTGCCGGAGTCGTATCTCTTTGAATTGGCGGGTGTTAAGGAATTTTCTATCGTCCGGGCTAAGTACGAATGGCTGGCAAGGAAAACATTCCTGCTGCCTCTCCCGGCAGGCACATGTCTTACAGGGGGTGCGACGGACTATTCAAAAGACGAACCATCGTCCGCGAGGGCGGGAGGAACAAAACGGATCGAGCATTGAACACGGAAAGAGGAGTTGCCAAGCCATTAATCTGAGAGCCTTTTCCATCGCCTTCCTTCGTCACACAGATCCAGGATTTTGCACTTTTCATGGCGGGGATTTCGGGCCGTGCACACGGCACGGCCGTGAAGAATCAAAAGATTCGAGAATCCGGTCCAGTGTTTCTTGGGCACAACCTTCATGAGATCGAACTCAGCTTTTACGGGATCGGTTTGTTCACTCAGGCCGATCCTGCCGGCCAGTCGCAGAACATGGGTGTCCACCACGATACCGGGAATGCCGAACGCCTCCCCCAGAACGAGGTTGGCTGTCTTTCTTCCGATTCCGGGCATTGAGACGAGATCCTCCAGTCTTGCAGGGACCTCCCCATGGAATCGCTCCACCAAATTTGAGCATAACGTCTTGATCGTCTTGGCCTTGTTCCTGAAAAAACCCGTAGGGCGGACATCCTGTTCCAGGTCTTTCACGTTCGCCTGTGCATAATCCTGAGCCGAGCGGTACTTCCTGAAAAGAACCTCGGTGACTTTGTTAACCCTTTCATCCGTGCACTGGGCCGAAAGCACCGTGGCAACAAGAAGTTCGAGAGGGCTGGAGAAGCGGAGAGCCGTTCGGGCAGCGGGATACTCCTTTCCGAGAATCTTGATTATGTCTCTGACCTTTTTCTGCTTTTCCGTGCCGGCGTTCATGACCATGAGCAACCCCTCCTTTGAAAGAATGATGACACACCTCCCGCCGAAGTACAAGCGAGGCTGAAATGACTTCGAGGCGACGGTCCTTCGACGTATGTATCAGGCACAAGACCCGAGGGTTTTTGGTGTTCATCGCCTCTTACGCCGACTCCCATCCTTGCTTCTGCCGTCCTGAAGACACCTGGGGATGACCGCGGGGGGCACCTTGACAACCTATCCATTCGTCCGTATGCTTTTATCCATTTCTTGGAGGGATTGACGCACGGCATCATGGGCGAAAGAGAAGATGAATTCAGAACTGCCATAGAAGGTAAGCGTTATGTGAGAGCGTCGCACCTCGCAGCTTCCCTGGACGATTCCGCGGAGAAGATCGACATGCCCCGGGAAGAGGCACTGTGGCAGATGTCTGCAATCTTCAGAAATGCCGCGGGATCACGAATTCTGGCGGAGCAATACGGCCTCTCCAAGAAAGAACTGGATGAATTCCTGCGAAAGCGCTGCGAAGACGAGAGGGCGCGACGAAACACAAAGTTTCTGGAGCCTACCTTCGACTATCACACAAATAAATATCTTACCTTCGAGGAGTGGCTGGAACAGTTAATGAAGAAGTGGGACAAACTGGTATGAAATGCAAACTTGTGATCATCGGCGCATTGGCGATCTTGCTGGGTGGTACGGGCAATGCCGCGCCCCTGCCGCCGACGCAACTCCCCTGCCTTGTAGCATCGGTCAGGATCGAAGGAACCCTTGACTTTTGCGGTGAAGCCGTTCCCACGGCGGATAAGGAGGTGAGGGAGCGGTACGAAAAGGAACTCCTGCTGGCTCTGTGGGATCGGGCTCAGGTGATTCTGTGGCTGAAGCGCTCCAGCCGCTATCTTCCGTACATCAGGGAAGCCCTTAGACAGGAGGGCATGCCCGAGGATCTCCAGTACGTTGCCGTTGCCGAGAGCGCTTTGAGAGCCCACGCCGGGTCGAGCAAAGGGGCCGTGGGTTACTGGCAGTTTATCCCGTCCACAGGACGAAAATACGGCCTCACGATCAACGCGCGGGTCGATGAAAGAAGAAACATCTTCGCCTCCACCCGGGCGGCCCTTCAATACTTGAAATCGCTCCATGGAATGTTCGGCTCCTGGACCCTCGCCGTGGCCGCCTACAACATGGGAGAAGACCGCGTCACGGCCGAGATAATCGAGCAGGGGACGAACGACTACTATAATCTCTACCTTCCCCTTGAAACACAGCGCTTTCTCCTTCGGATTCTATCGATCAAGGTGATTATGTCCGAGCCGGAAAAATTCGGTTTTCATCTCACCGAGGAAGACTACTACCAGCCTTACGCTTATGACGTGGTTCAACTGGAGTGTGCCCAGGAGACTCCCATCCGGATTGTCGCTCAGTCTGCGGGCACCCACTTCAAGGCAATGAAGGAGCTCAACCCTCAAATTAGGGGCCATTTCTTCCCCGCAGGAAACCACCGGGTGCTGGTCCCGGAAGGAGCAGGTGCCGGTTTTTCCGCTCGCTACAGCAAGGCTCTCGCGAAATACCTCGAAAGCCTGGAAAGCAGCGTTTACATTGTCAAACCGGGAGACAACCTTTCGACGATTGCCGAAAGATTCGGTGTTCCGCTTCTTTCACTGATCATTTGGAACGGGCTTGACGTGACTCGCCCCATTCATCCTGGAGAACGGCTTGTCGTAAATCGGAAGAACATCTCGCAGGAGGCGGCGGCGGAGGACCAGGCGGAGCGTGAGGGATTCGCTTCAGAGGAATGAGCTACATCATTCTTTCGATCTCCTTTTCCTTTTCCTGCAAGCGCTTGCTGGAAACGGGAAAGGCTGTCTTCAGTTCCTGAGCGAACAGCGAGACCTTGAATTCCTCTATGATCCATCTGAAATCCTCTACAGCTTCCCGTTTAGCCCGGCTGGTGTGAGGAGAAATGCTTTCCTTGAACCGTTTCAACGACCTCGTGAAGGGCTCGACCTGAGCGGTTCTTGAACGGTGTTTTTCCGGATCGTTTGCTCCCCTTTCGGCCCTCAGGCGAAGGGCTTTCAGATATCGAGGAAGACGACCGAGAAGATCCGCATCATAGAGTTCCAGAAAACCACGGGGAACGAGGGTCTCCAGCTCTTCTCCGATCTTCAGGGAAAATTCAGTCTCTCTTTTCTCGGACCCTTTAGCCGTGAGGAGCGCGGCCTGGGCTAGATTGTAAGCATCCAGGATTTCAAGCACCTGATCCTTCAGAGCCATTCCGGACTCCACGATAATGGAGCTCAACTTCTCGAAAGCTTCCTTGATTTCTTCCGCCCTGCGGAGATTTTTCTCAAGCAAAAGGGAGACCACGTGTTCCATCATCGCTTTTTCAAGGGCCGTGGTCCCTCCGAAAAATCTTGCCGCCGTGGCCCTGTCCTTCGGCAGTGCGAGGTTTCTTCTCAGAAACTTCAGGTCCTTGGCAAAATGCCGAGCAAGGAGCCACCGCACCCCTTTTCGGTGGACCGAAAGAGCCTCTTCCCTGTCCCTGAAAAGAAGGATATCGGCGCTTTCATCGCCCGCCTTCAAGGCAGGATATGCAACGATGCATTCTCCGGGGCACAGGCTCTCGGGAAGTTCGTCGAAATCCCAGGAGGTGATTCCCTTCCTTTCCCACTTTCTTCTGCACCGGTCCCATGCAGCAGAGGATTCGGGCTCCTGTCGCTCCCGGTCCGAGCGGACCAGGACATGAATGTCCCTGCCGGACTCCAGTTCCTTTCCCGTATGATCCACCACTGCGACGCGCATCGCCAGGTGGGCCGGCAACTCCACGGCGGCCCAGACGGAGGCGGGAATATCTGCGCCCAAACGGCGGTAGACGAAATCAGAGAGGGTGCCGACCAGGGAGCCATCCGCATGCTCCATGCCTTGCAGAATCACTTCCACGGTTTGGGAGACGGGAACAAGGAGCTTCCGGTATCTCTTGGGAAGTCCCTTGATCAGTGCCGTCACCTTTTCTCTAAGAAGGCCGGGGACCGTCCAATCAAGACGTTCCGAAGGAATGGTGGATACAAAACCTGTAAGCACTTTCACGGTCACTCCATCTTCTTCCTTGCCTGGAGCAAAGGCGTATTCACACGGGTAGACCCTGCCCGCGACGTGAAGCAAGTCGGGGTATTGGGCCAATTCCGCTTCATCCGGCAGGGTAAGCACCAGTTTCTCTCTGCTGAGTCTCAGGAATTCGTCGCCGCCTCTCTGTTTGATCAATTTCCTGAGGGAGGCCATATCGCAGACACCTCGGAGCCGTTCCGAGTAGAATTCAGCCACCGCTGAATCGTCCACAACAATGTCCCTGCGCCTGAGCTTGTTCTCTATCGCCGCCAGATCCGCCGCGACTTTACGGTTGTGAACGAGGAAGGGCGGGGGATTGTCCACTTTTCCCTCCACAAGGGCAGATCGGATGAAGATTCGGTGGGATGCTTCCGCGTCCACATGGCTGTAGGATATCGACCTTCCTGGAACAACAACCAGACCGAAGAGGGTGACCCGCTGGATTGCGCGCACTTCTCCACGCCGTGCGTCCCAGTGGGGCTCCGAGTAGGAGCACTTGCACAGTTCCCCGCCCAGAGCTTCCAGCCATTCCGGGTTGATCCTGGCGACGGTCCTGGCAAAAAGGCGGGAAGTCTTAACCATCTCGGCGGCTACGATCCATGCCGGCGCTTTCTTGAAGAGGGTGGAACCGGGATAAAGCATCACTTCCCGCCCCCGGGCGGCAAGGTATATGTTTTTCTCCTTTTTGACGGCGATGTTCGACAGAAAACCGCTCAGAACCGCACGGTGTATAGGATCATAGCCGGGAGATTTCCGGTTCCGATCGAGCATCCTCAACTCCCTCAGAATCGTCATGATCTGGTCGTGGGTGTATACCCATTCCCTCATCCTTATGTAGGAGAGAAAGTTCTGTTTGCAGAATCTTCGCATCTGGTTCTGGGTCTTAAGGGTCTCCCACTCGCGGTGGTAGAGATTCCAGATGTTGAGGAGCGTGAGAAAGTCTGAATCAGGGTCCTTGAAGGGCGCATGCATCTGATCGGCCTGAACAGCCTGCTCCACAGGCCTCTCCCTTGGGTCCTGAATGCTTAGAGCCGAGGCGATGACCGATGCGTCTTCGATACAGCCTTCCTTGGCCGCCTCGATCATCATTCGTGAGATCCTGGGATCGATCGGCATCCTGGCCATGGCCCGGCCTTTTTCCGTGAGATGGAAATCCTTACCCGTCTTGTTGACCGCGTCCAGTTCGAGCAGAAGGTCGAAACCGTCTTTGATGCTTCGCTCCGGAGGGGGGTCAAGGAAGGGGAAGGAGGAAGGATGTCCAAGGTTCAGAGAGAGCATGCGCAGAATCACTTCCGCAAGATTGGAGCGCTGTATCTCCGGGGCTGTGAAGACAGGCCTGGATTCGTAATCTTCTTCCGTGTAGAGCCTGATGCAGACACCGTTCTGAACCCGTCCGCAACGGCCCTTCCTCTGGTCCGCGCTGCTTCGGGAAATGGGGCCCACGGCTAAACTGGTCGTCCGCGATCTCGGCAGGTAGCGGGGAATTCGTGCCAACCCCGTATCTATGACGTACCTGATGCCCGGAATGGTGAGGGATGTCTCGGCGACGTTAGTGGCTACGACTATTTTAGGCCCTGACGTGGAGTAGACTCGTCCTTGTTCCGAAGCGGCAAGCCTGGCGAAGAGGGGGAGAACCTCGGTTTCAGGATAGCGGCGGCCTTTAAGCCTCTCGCAGGTTTCGAGGATGTCCTCTTCGGTGGGCATGAATACGAGGATGTCGTCGCTCTTTTTGTTCGACCGGAGGGTATCTACCGCCTTGACCGCCATGTCTATATAAGTCACCTCACCCCGCTCCTCCATCGCCGAGTCGAGGGGCATATACTCCACATCGATCGGGTACAGCCTGCCTGTTACATTGACGACCGGCGCGCCGCTGAAAGCCGCAGAGAACTTTTCCGTGTCCAGGGTGGCGGATGTGATTATCACCTTCAATTCGGGGCGGGAAGGAAGGAGGTTCTTCAGCATGCCGAGTATGAAATCAATGTTGAGAGTTCTCTCGTGCGCCTCATCGATGATAAGGGTGTCGTATTCATACAACCCGGGGTCCGATTGGGTTTCGGCAAGAAGCATTCCATCGGTCATGATCTTGATGAAAGCTCGCGGCCCCATTTTGTCCCTGAACCGGATCTTGTATCCCACAGAGAGGCCCATATTCTCACCCATCTCCTGGGCAATACGGTGGGCGATCGTGATGGCCGCGATTCTTCGAGGTTGGGTGCAACCGATTTTCCCTCCTATGCCCCTCCCGGCTTCAAGGCACATCTTCGGGATCTGAGTGCTCTTGCCGCAGCCTGTCTCTCCCGAAACAATGACCACCTGGTGAGCCCTGATCAAACGGATGATCTCCTGACTCTTCGACGAAATAGGCAATCCGGCCGGGAAGATGACGGAGGGTTTGCTCTCGAGACGAGTTCTCCTTTCAGAGACTGATGCTTCAGCCATCCTTTCAAGGGATTCCCAGCGGCTTGCTAGCGCCGCCGGTCTCCGCCGGAGGCTTTCGAGTCGGCGGAACAGCCTGTCCCGATCCCGCAACATCATGTGAGGGAGGAGAGAGTCAATTTTCCTGATACGGTGTGTCGTGCTCATGACTCGCCAAAGAATTGATGAGGTACCCTTCCTGCCGAAGAACTCGTCTGTTTGACCCTGAACAAGTTGTCAACCTTCATCCGTTACACAATAGATTGGACATAAGCTATTAATTTAAGACAATTGAGCTTTCACAAGGGGTCCGGGAACAAGAAACGTCAGGAGCCTGGGAAGAAAGTGGTGTGGATGGCTTCCACGGCATTTTGAATATCCTTTTGTCGGATAATGAGGTAAAGCGCTACTTGGGAAGGGCCGAAGGAACTCATCTCGATATTGATATCTCTCGCGGCCACGGCCGAGAAACAGCGCGCAGCTATCCCCTTGCGCCGAAGAATGGCCGGACCCACAATTCCCACCAGAGCCACGTCCTTCACCTTGCTGAGTTTTCTGTAAGGTCGCGGTTTCAGGTCCTGAAGGGCCTGGTAACCCCTTTCAATGTCTTTTCGGCTCAGGAGAAAACTGATACAGGTTTGGGAAGTGACTACGGACTTGATGTTGATACCTGAGTCGGTCAAGGTGCCGGAGACGAGGGCTAGAATCCCGGGCCGTGCTCCCACTCCTGAGGCGTGAACTTTGAGTATTGCTATATCGGTGTCGTGGGCAACGCTCCTGATGAGATGGTGAGCCTTGAAAGGCCGCGAGGAGATCAAACTCCCCGGCGCATCCGGATTCATGGTGCTCTTGACCGCGATGTCGATTCTCATTTTCCTGAGCGGTTCCACGGTGCGGGGATGCAGAATCTTGGCCCCGAAGTAAGAGAGTTCGGCCGCCTCGTCGTAGGAGAGGACGGCAATCAGTTGTGCCTCGGGGACGAATTTCGGGTCCGCACTCATGTACCCCGGCACGTCTTTCCATACTTCGAGGATCTCGGCGCCCATCGCGGCAGCCACCACGGCAGCGGAATAGTCGCATCCGCCCCGTCCGAAGGTAGTAATGTCCCCTGTTTCACTCACTCCAAAAAATCCCGGCATGACCACGATCATTCCTTCGCTGATAAGAGGGGACAGATGCTTCTGAAAGTTTTGTGCGGTTTTGGATAGATTTGCGGTAGCGTCTCCGAATTTTCCGTCCGTGATAAGCCCTATTTTGTGCGGCATGCGGCAGGTGACTTGGAGTCCCCGGGAGCGAAGTGCGCAAGTGAGCAAATCGGCGGAAAGACGTTCGCCGAAACTGCTGATTACGTCTGTCATCTTCAAAGTGGTTTCCCTGGTAAAATTAAGACCGTAATATAGACGTTCCAACCGCCCAAGCTGCTCGTTCATATCCCGTGTGTACCTTTGGTATTGTTTGCCCGCCGGTATTGTGTGCCTGGCCACGAGGATGTGTTTGTTCCTGAGAAGACCGATGATTGAGCTAATGGCAGCCTCATCCACCAGAGCCTCTCCCATTCCATCGATGAGCAAATCCGTTATGCCGCCGAATGCGGAAACCACGATGATATTTCCACGTCCCCTTTCCGCGATAAGATCCAGGATATCCAGGATATTCTTCTTTCCCTTCAGGGAACTGCCGCCGATCTTGATGACCTTCATTTTTCCCGCCTCCGCCGGGTCATTGAACACTGAGCATTTCCCTGCAAACAACGTTAATGATAACCGGCGTCTCCCAATCGACCAATGTCCACTGGTTAATGTTCAATGAGAATTGTTAAATGACATGCCAAGCAATATGCCAGAAGAGCGGTGGCTGTGCAAGAGGCCGGATGAGGCACCTTGACTTCGATGAGGGAGACGGATAGAAACTCCGGGAAGGCGAGGGGCGATGATCGAAATCGACGGCAGTGAAAAATCCGGGTCTGGGACGATAGTAAGGGATGCGGTTCCGTTTTCGATTCTTCTGGGAGAAAAAATTCGCCTCTTCAACATCAGGATGAAGAGAGAAAAACCCGGCCTCAGACCCCAGCATCTCAGGGCCATGGAGGCAGCGGCCCGGATCTGCGACGGCCGTCTCGAAGGAGGGTCCGTGGGGTCGAGAGAAATACTCTTTAGGCCCGGTGCGATCCTTAAAGGAGGAGAATTCACGTGGGATATCGGGACTGCAGGCTCCACAGCCATGCTGGTCCTCTGCCTGCTACCCCTGGCCCTCTTCGCAGACACGCCTTCCTTTTACAGGGTGACCGGAGGTCTTTTCCAGGATTTCGCGCCCTCGCTGTTTCACGTGAAGCACGTGCTCCTGCCCGTCCTGGAGAAAATGGGAGTCGATGCATCTGTAAAGATCATTCAGCCGGGCTATGTCCCGAGGGGCGGCGGGCAAGTCGAGGTGGCGATAGCGCCCCTGAGAAAGCCCCTGAGCGCATTGAACCTCGCCACGGCGGGCCGGCTGATTGAACTCCGCGGCATCGCTCTTTCTTCAATGCTGAAAGCAAGGAAGGTCTCTGAGAGGATGGCTCGAACGAGCGAGGCGGTGTTGAGAGAGAAAGGATATAAGCCCACCATCGAAGTGGTCGATGACTCTCGTGAGAAGCCCGCTTTTGAAAGGCCCTCCGTGCAGGCTGGCGCCGCCTTGGCCATATGGGCGAAAACGGACACAGGCTGCCTTCTGGGGGCGGACATGGCGGGAGCGAGAGGCAGAACAGCGGAATTTTTAGGGGAGCGGACCGCCCGGATGCTGGTGGAAGACTTGAATTCCGGAGCCACGGTGGACAGACATGTTGCCGACCAGATAATTCCTTTCGCAGCCCTTGCCGAGGGCCGGAGCACTTTCGTGGTTCCGCGGCTGACGGACCACATCGAAGCGAGACTCTGGCTTGTGGAAAGGATCCTTAAAGCGAAAACCGAGGTGACGGGAAATGTGGTCACCGTGGAAGGGATCGGTTACGGAGGATAGACGTTGAGCTCGGTCCTGACAATACGCGGCATCTACGCGACAGCGCTGACCCGCTTTTTCCTTGACCGGGGATTCAAGGTGGCTCTTCCTTCGGAGCCCATAACGGACAGGTTCACCGCTTCGCCCGCCTTCGATGTTTTCGAAGGGCCGGACGCCCGGATCCTTAATCTTGAGAGCAAGCAAGGGATTCTCGTGCTCGGAGAAGAAGAGGTTCTCGAAGAGCTTCTGGCGCAGGTCAGAGAAGGCTTTATCGATGCTGTCACCCGAATGAGGGCAAAGGATGTGCTCGAGATCGAGTTTCCTCTCCTGTCGAAATCGCGCCTCGACGAAATCAGGGGTACCGTGCTCCCTACTCTTCCCCTCCATCATCGATTGAAAATCATTGCATCGGATCAGGTCGACAGTGTGGAAAGAAAGACCCTTGCGCAGCATCCGGAACTGAGGGAATCTCTGGGCCGAAACATGGAGCGCGAACTCATCTGGAACGGTTACGAAACAGGCAGGCAGATCGCCATCGAGCATGTCAAGCCGGAGGGGAGGGTGTTGTATCTTTCGGAGGGAGAGGTGGTGCAAGCCGATTTCATGCTCAAGAAGCTGGTTTTGAAGAGATCCGGATTCAAGGGGCGGGACAAATATGACGGGCTCGGAATCCCCAAGCATGGAGGGGACTATGCGGTGTCCGAGCTCCGGGAAGGCGACTGGCACTACCGGCACACCTATTTCAGGGCCCAAGGAGAGATTATCGGGAGCTACTACAACATCAACACTCCCGTGGAGTTCTATCCCGACCGCATCCGTTACCTAGACCTCGAAATCGACGTCGTACAGTTCCCGAATCGCAGGGTCGAGATACTGGATGAAACGGAGCTGAGAAGGCGATTCGAACAGGGCTATATCAGCGGAGCGCTGCGAAAAAAAGCGATCGGCGAAGCATCGCGGTTATGCGCGCGCCTGCAACTCTGAAACCTTCCGTGGGAAGGCGACAGACGCAGTTCACCTCTTCGCAGGCTGCTCGTATCGACCCATCAATTCTGCGGCTTCCAGCACATGTCCTTCCATGGCCTTCTGCACTTCCGCCTTTTTCGATCCCTGCCTCAAGTCCAGCTTCGTATCAAGGGCGAAGAGCCTGAAAAAGTAACGGTGCTCCCGATCCGGGGGACAGGGACCGGCGTAATCGAGATTTCCTCCTGTGCCCTGCCCGTGAACACCTTGAGGTTCCTTCCCCTCCGTGATCCGCTGGATGTCCGGAGGAATGTTGAACAAGATCCAGTGATCCCACATTCCGTCAGGGCGGAGGTTCTTGGGAACGTCCGGATCTTCCATGATAAGAACCAGGCTTCTGGTCCCTAAAGGGACATCTGCGATCTCCAGCGGCGGATTTACGTTTTTACCGTTGCAGGTGTGCTTGGCCGGAATCTTCCCGCCATGTTGAAACGCGGAACTCGACAGTTTCATAAGAACCTCCTTACTTAAAACTCCCGGCAGTTCCTCATGAGAGGAGATAAGCGGGAGGCTCATGCAAACTCAAGGGGTAATCCCATGTTGTCCCATGGCACGCACCGTCCCGCGGTGCAAGCTCCTTGATTTTCCCTCTCAGAATAAGCTCTTCTATCGGGCACCCTCTGCATGTGAAGGACACCCAGAAATGCTCGACTGCATAATCCAGGCATTCTCCGTAATTAGGGCATAAGGTCCTCCTGGGAGGAGGCCAATCGAAGGCTTCTTCTTCGGTGAGAATGGACGACAGCCGACGAGGTCCCATAAATCTTGCCATTGGAAACCCTCCTTTCATCCTTCTTGATTCCTCCTTGGGAATCGACTCTCGAAGTTCAGCGTTTCCTGTTTCCTCTAACAGGAAGGGTTTCAGCCCGTAAATGGGGCAAAGACTGTATTCGAGAATGGGGGAAGGAGTATTCCGCAGATACTCTGCTTGAGTGGAAAGCAGTACTGCTAAAAGGTAGATCAAAATACAGGCATTGCCCTATAGCGTTTTCTTACTGAGAAGATCATTTTGTTTATTAGGATCACGTAAAGAGTTGCGGAGGTAGGAATGGAGATAAGGCCTGCGTTGAGGATCGATGTAAGAGGGGATACCGTGGTGATCACCGGTCCGAGGGATGTGATGAAAAAGGCAATCGATCTTTCGCTGGTGCGGCACCTGGAGTGCGACGGATTGGTCGGAGTGCAATTGTACGACCCGCCCCTCAGCCACTCTTATGGGTCGGCAAAGCACCTTTCCACCGGAAAGAGATGCGGCCTTGCCGGCACCGTCGGTGCGTCATGAGGCACTGTTATGACAGACCTGAGCCTTGAACAGTACAAGGCAAAGAAGATTTCCAGGCAGGAGTTGAAGTGTCTTCTCCAGAAAGAAGGGGAGAGCTTGCTGGGTGCGGACTTTATTCGCGTCGATAGGGGGGAGAGGCAGTCTCGGATCGCCTCTCAGAGTTTGCGAAGCCGCCTCCGGTTCTTCAAAAAAGAAAAAAAGTCATTAATTCTTTCCCGCAAGGGCACGTGAATCTTCACTTTCAGATAGAGATCGCCCGGTTCGCCGCCCGCCTTCCCGTTTTCCCCTTGAGCCGCAAGGCGTACGCGCTGCCCTTCCCTCAGGCCTGGAGGGAGGTCCACCACGAATTTCTTGGATTTCTTCCTGTAGAAGAAGGGGTAAGGGCCGCCTTCGTCGGCTTCCCGAAGGGTCAGTTCGATTGTTTCGATCACGTCAGCGCCACGCTCAGGAACCTCCAGCCCCGCCAACTTTTTGAAGATATAGCGTGACAGTCTTCCTGCGAAAAAAGAGGGCTTCCCAGCCTGGCTTTTCAGGCCTCTGCGAGGACTCCCTGAAAAGACGAAGCCTCTTGCGGCAAAGCCGGGCCTTCTGAATTCAAAGGTCCGGTACCCTTCGCCGTATGCTTCTCTGAAGATATCCTCGAATCCCCTGAATCCGAAAGTTCGCGCCATTTCTTCGAAGATGCGGTTTATGTCCGAACCCTTAAAAATGTCGTTTTCCGTGTAGGCGGACCTGAAACGTCCGTAGGCGGCAGGGCCGAACTGGCGTCTGACGGAGTCGTAGTGGCTCCGTTTGTCTCGATTCGAGAGAACCGCATAGGCTTCGTTAATCGCTTTCATCTTCGAGCCGCTTTCCGAATCACGGTTTCGATCCGGATGATACTGGAAAGCTAGACGGCGATAAGCATCCTTGATTTGCTTGTCTGAGGCGTTTTCTGAAACCCCCAGAATTTCATAATAATCTGCATCCGTCATGTTCCGATCCTTATCTGCCTCTCAAGGTGGTGACGATTTCACATTACAGCAAAGGATAAGGGGCAGCAGAACATGTGTCAAGCAGAAGACCCGGGAACCACATTGCCCATTAGACGTTTAGGATCAGACGTGGTAAATATGGATAATTCGAATTCGATCTGAGAAAGGGAAAGGAGAAAAGCGATCAAAATCTATACCGGCACAGGAGATTTCGGCAAGACGAGCCTTTTCAGCGGGGAGCGGGTGCACAAGAACCACCCCCATATCGAGGCTTGCGGGGAGGTGGACGAGCTGAATTCCTATTTGGGTCTCCTTGTATCAAACCTGCCTGCCGAAGAAGAGGAAATCATAGAGGAGATTCGTCATATCCAGTCGCTGCTGTTTCATATCGGAGCACGCCTCTCCAGTTCTCCATCCTCGCCTCTGCTTCAATCTCTGAGGAAACTTCAGCAAGAGGACATAAGAGGACTGGAACAGATCATAGACCGTATTGAGAACAGACTTCCTCCTCTGACAGAGTTCATTCTTCCAGGAGGGCATCCCTGCGCGGCGGTCGCCCACGTATCGCGAGCCGTGTGCAGAAGAGCAGAAAGGCGCGTGGCGGCCCTTGCCGGCCACGGAAGCGAGAGGGGCGAACCCGACACCGTCCTAATCTATTTGAATCGCCTTTCGGATTATCTTTTCGTGCTAGCCCGGTATGTCAACCATATAACGGGTGTGGCCGAAACTGTTTGGAAAAGGAGATGAAGGAATTCGCCCAAGGAGACCCTTTTCAGTTATATGAGGTCAAGCTGCTTTCCAGGAAGCGGATAACCGGGAAGGTCGTGAAGCTCGAGTTCGAAAGACCTCCAGATTTCAGTTTCAATGCCGGCCAGCGGATTCGCATCATCCATGAAAGAGGAGAAAGAGACTACTCTCTGATTTCGGCACCGCAGGAAACTCATCTTGCCCTTCTCATAAGAGTGGTGGAGGGTGGCGCCTTGTCTCCTGTTCTGGCAAAAGCGGAAATCGGAACATCCTTCTTCATCAGGGGGCCTCGCGGCTATTTTGTCTGGCTGCCCTCCGAACGACCTTCTGTCTTTGTCGCTACCGGAACCGGCGCGGCACCCTTCATTTCAATGGCAAAATCGGGGGTGAAGGACTTCATTTTTCTCCATGGAGCAAAAAGAATAGAAGATCTCTATGAACGCCCTTTGTTTCGCGGAGCGGCGGCAACATATGTTGCCTGCCTTTCATATCCAGGCCATTGGCCTGATGCGGACGTTTTTGAAGGAAGAGTCACTCGTTTTCTGAGGGACCGATTGAATTCGGGACTGTACGACTTCTATCTTTGCGGAAGGAAAGAAATGATTCGTGATGCGACTTTGATCGTAGATGAGAAATTTTCCGGCTCGTCGGTTTACTCCGAGCCTTTTTACTGACAGGAGGGTTTCAGCTGTCCCGCCTCATCTCCCTGCCGGCGATGCTTCAAAGAAATAGTCGCTTAGAAACATCCAGATTTTTTCCCATCCCTCTTTGTCTGTTACTGAAACCATGCCTTGCTCCCTGAAGGCATGCTCCTGACAATGGTCGAGAACCTCCGGATGATCTTGCTTCATTTTTTCCCAGACCCCAATCGCACTGCCTGAATCCAATACCATCCCTATCGCGTCGAGCACAGAGACTCTTCCGTCTTCCGTAAAGGCCAAGCTGTCCTCGTCCATGTACACCACAAATGCATCTTCCATTTATTGGTCCCTCAATCAGATTGGTTTAAATTTCTTATGTGCTTCCGGCCAATGCTGCGATGCGGAGAGGGAAAGGTAAATGGGGTGAAACCCTTATTTTGAGAGAGAGACCCCCCACTTCTCGAAAAAGGGGCAAGGAAGCCGGCATGATGTCTCATGATTCGGGTGAGGAATAAGAAATGCAGAACTTTCGGGAGACGGTACTACCGCTTCCTGATCTTTTCCTCCTGGGCATTGACGCGGCTCAGCCATTCCGGCTCATTTCGCAGATACAGGGCCGCCAGCCTGTTGAATTCCATTGCCTGGGAGACATTTCCCCTCATGAGCCACGCCTCCGCCAGGTAGTAATAGTTCCGGCCGTTCGTCGGATGAAGAGCCACCGCCCTTTCCAGTATCCGGACGGCCTCTTGCGGTTTGTTGTCGAGGATGAGAAGACGGGCCTGCTCGGTAAGTTGCAGGGAAGCGACGCTGCGCGGATTGATATCTTTGCTCGCCTCTGTCTTGTCTTCTCTTTTGGGAACAGGTTCCCTGGAAAGCTCGGCGGGCGGGACCGCCGCGCACCGGGTAACGGTCAGGTACAGTAGGGCAACAAGAAGATGCTTAGAAATCGCGCATAAGGTCTCTGACACCTTTGATGATCCTGTCGAAAGGATTGGCAATCTTGTGGACATGGCAATACTCCTTCGGAGGGTTCTCTTCGAGAAAGAACTCCTCCATCGTGCGCGTGCACCCATACGGAAGGGCAATCTGCCCGCTGTCGGCGCACACCGTCTTGTTGATTACTCCCGGAGGGATATCGAACCATCCGCCGGAGAGATGCTGTCTTACTTCCAGCACCAGGTCCGCCCAGATCGGGAGCGCGACCTTTGAGGCAGGACCGGGAAGAGGCTCCCCTTGATCGTAACCTACCCATACAAGAACCAGGAGGTCCGGCGTGTAGCCGACAAACCAGGCGTCCCGAAAGTCGTCCGTCGTGCCTGTCTTGCCTGCAACTGGGAAATCGATCCCCATTGTCTTGAGATCCCGTCCGGTACCCTCCTCGACGGCGCTCCGAAGCATGGAAGTGATCAAGAACGCTTTGGCCGGGCTCGTTACCCTTTGCACGGTCATGTGCCTTTGCTCAAGGATCCGGCCCGAGTCGTCCGTGACCTCCTTCACCGTAAGAGGATGGGGGAGCATTCCGTCGGCGGCAAGGGCACAGTAGGCCCGGGCCAATTCGAGGGGGACGACCTCGGAAGCACCGAGCGCCAAGGACGGGTAAAGCTTGAAGGCGGAAGAAAAGCCGAAGGACAAGGCCGTTTCGACCACCTTTTCGAGCCCCACCTTCATGGCCAGATCAACCGTGGCCAGGTTGACGGATTTGGCAAGAGCCGTTCTCATGGACACCCGCTTATCCGGGATGGGAGAGTCATTCCTGGGCCTCCAGGTTTTGCCGTTCATGTCGTACGACGCGGCCTCGTTGGAGAAAAGGCTCGACGGTGTGAAGACTTCCAGTCCGCAAAGGAACACGAAGGGCTTGAAAGTACTCCCGGGTTGACGCCTGGCTTGCGTGAGCCTGTTAAACTGGCTTTCTCCGTAATCCCGGCCTCCTGCCATAGCCAGTATGTAACCCGTCTTCGGTTGCATGACGAGAATCGCACCCTGCGGCTTGCTTTGGGAATTCAGCGGCGGCTTTTTCCGTCCTGAAAGCCGGGCCAGCCCCCTGGTGAGCGCTCTTTCGGCCGCTCTCTGAACCTCGGTGTCCAGGGTGGTGTTGATAGAAAGTCCCAGGCTCGAAAGCGCTTCAGCGGGATAAAGTGTCGCAAGCTGCTGAGAAACATAATCGATGAAATAGGGTGCCTGCCTCCGGTAGGTTTCAAGTCCAGCGGGCCTAACCGGTGTCGAGATCGCATGTTTTGCCTGGTCCAGGGAGATCAAGCCCTTCTTGAGCATGGTGTCGAGGATGGAATTTCTTCTTTGTTCGCACCTCTGCGGGTGCTCATAGGGAGAATATAGATTCGGTGCACGGATGAGGCCTGCGATGACCGCTGCTTCATCCAGGCTGAGGTTTCGGGCCGGTTTCCCGAAGTAGAACTGCGATGCTTCCCCTATGCCGTGGACAGAGACCGATCCTCTTTGCCCCAGGTAGATCTCATTCAGATATATTTCCAGTATTTCGTCCTTGGCGTATGCAAATTCGATGGTCAAGGCCAGGAAGAGCTCCTTCACCTTCCGGGAAAAGGTCCTTTCCGGGGTGAGAAAGTAATTCTTTGCAAGCTGCTGGGTGATTGTGGAGCCCCCCTGAAGGATTTCGCCACGCCGCACGTTGGTGTATATTGCCCGCAGGATGCTCAGCGGGTCAACTCCCATGTGCTCGTAAAACCTGCTGTCTTCAGCCGCAAGCACGGCATGGATTACGTAGCGCGGCAGTTCCTTGAAGGACACGATCTTTCTTTGTTCCCTTTGGGCTCCGAAGAAAAGCATCAGGAGTTCAGGCTCCAGTTCAAGAAAGGGGACAGGTTCTCGAGTCCTGAGGTGCACGACCGAAGCGATCCGATTTCCGAGAAAACCTAGTTCCAGCGGAAATCCCTCCCTGCTCGAATGGGGAACTTTCAGATCATGCAGAAAAATTTCCCACCTGTCTTCCCTGATGCGCATTTCCCCCTTCTTTTCAGGCGAGTGAGCGACCTTGCGATAGCCAAGTCGCTCCAGCTTCTTCTCCAAAAAAGATCTGCCGAAAAACTGGCCGGGATAGATGACTGTCGTGTCGGAAAAAACCCTGGAGGGAAGAGACCACCTTCTGCCCGAAAAGCGCTTGTCGATCTCCTGGTAAAGATAGAAAACATAGACGCCAAGCAATGCTGCAAGAATCAGGAAGGCACAAAAAAGCCCTTTAACCACCTTCTTCGATCGCTTTGGCCTTGCTTTCCCTCCCCTTGGCCGGGAGCGTCCAATGGAGGTTCTCTTCACTATTCTATCCTCATCCTCACGCGCATACTCGAAACCGGTTTCGGTGTTTACACCTTTGCCGAGATATTGCACGCCGGGGGAACCGAGAACAAGAAAAAAAATGTACTTTTCTGGTCCCAAACGAAACGCGTGCTTGTCCTGCATGGCCGGGGTCGCTATATTGTTTCTGGGTAACACGTATTGAGCTCGATGGACTTGTAAAGAGCGGAAAGGCGGTTGTAGATGGTGAAGTTCTGGCCGGTGCCCGGCAGCTTCAGGAGATCGCTTCCCACCGGGGGCGAACCTGGCTCTTTCTGGGAAGACCGTGGCGATCGGAACCACTGCGGTATTGATATTTACGCACCCAGGAAAAGTGCCGTCGTGGCGATTGACAGCGGCAGGGTCTCCGAGGTGGGAGTTTTTACCTCTCCCCATGATGTCCCGTACTGGAACGTAACCTGCTATGTCCTCATCAGCCATGATGATGGCCTGACGAGCAAATATGCGGAGCTTGAAGAGTCGCTGGTTAAGGCAGGGGACATTGCAAAGGCAGGGGATGTGATCGGCCGGGTGGGATGCGTGTTGAATCCCAAAAAAATTACATCTAAATCACCTCTATATGTTCAACTCTTAAAAAAGAACGGCAATTCGAGCATGCTCCATTTCGAGCTTTATCGGGGGATACCCCTGCAGACAGGAACCTATCTCGGCGGAAATGCTTTCAAGCCCTCAAGACCTTTGAACCTGCTGGATCCGGGGCCTTTGCTTGACGAACTGATCCCGCGGCATGCAGCGCGACCTGTCAGAAGAGCGCTCTGATTTCATCGAGCAGCCTGTCCATGTCCTTCTTCTTGCCTATGGTAATGCGGACGAATTCTCTTATTTTGTCCAGATCGAAGTGCCTCACCAGGATGCCTCGGTCCTTTAGCCTCAGGTAAACCTCTCTGCCTTCCACCCCTCTCTTGCGTGCAAAAACAAAATTGGACTTTGAAGGGAGGATGTGCCAGCCCAATTCGGCCAGTTTCCGTGCGAAACCGTCCCTGGTGGCTATGATCTCATGGGTGATGGCGCGATAGTATCCTTCGTCGGAAAGTGCCGTTTCTCCGATCAGTTGGGCCAGGGTGTCTGCAGGATAGGAATTGAAAGAATCCTTTACCGTGAAGAGGGCGGAGACAAGTTTTTCATGGGCGAGCACAAAACCGAGCCGTAAACCGGCTAGGGACATACTTTTTGAAAATGTACGAACAACGGCGAGATTGGGGAATTTGTCTATGAGGCAGGCTGCGGTCTCTCCCCCGAAGTCGATGTAGGCTTCGTCGATGACCACGACTCTGTCGGCGGGGTAATTTTCGAGAAGGGAGATCACTTTTCCCAGTGGGACCTCGATCCCGGTGGGCGCGTTGGGATTGGGAAAGATAACGCCGCAGCCGCCTTTTTCGACGAACCTGCCGACGTCGAGCGTGAAGTCGTCGTTCAACGGAACGGTTTCGTACTGAATGCCGTAAAATGAGCAGTATACAGGGAAAAAGCTGTACGTAACTTCAGGAAAAAGTACTTTGCCCCTCTCGCTTCCAAAGAAGGCATAGAAGCAAAAGGAAAGGGCTTCGTCCGATCCGTTGCTCACAAAGACCTGGTCCTGTTTCAATCCCCATTTTACGGCCAGTTTCTCCCTTAGTCTCGTTGACATTGGGTCAGGATAGAGCCGGAGCCTCTCGATATCCAGGTCTTGCAGGACGTCCCGGACCCTGGGAGAGGGAGGATAGGGGTTTTCATTGGTATTGAGTTTCAGATATTTCCTGTCCTGGGGTTGTTCACCCGGAGTATAGGGGACAAGACTCTTTAATCTTTCGGAAAACATGGTTTATTTGCGTACCTTGGAAGTCTGCGATATCAAACCATAGTCTATTACAGTTATTTAACACAGGAAGGGTCCGGAGAGGGAAGCAAAATGTGTAAGTTTCTCGGGAGTGAACCGTTAGGGAATGAATAGCACGGAGGCTACCCTCATAGAGTTTGCAATTAAATAAAGGGGTGCAAAGGCAGCAATTAGCTTTAGATGATAGCCATATCTTACTAAAAATAAATGCAGTTTTGAAATAGGAACGGCGAGGATGTTGAAATGGGGTGGAACCTTGATTAATTTAGAGACGCTTCAAAAAATGTTCATTTCCACTTCTCTTTTTGCATCAATCCCGAGTTGCCAGGAAGGAGGGTTGTTAGGATGCCAAGACAATTTCGAGAAGTTCCCGTCGAGGAACTGAGGGTTCACGTTGATCCCGAGTTGCTCCCTTTTGATAACACCGCTTCGCTCGAAGCCCCGGATGAGCCTATTCTCGGCCAGGAGAGGGCTACAGACGCGATCAAGTTCGGCATGGGACTCAAGGCCGGGGGGTACCACATTTTCATTGCGGGTCCTTCAAAGGCGGGGTTGACCTATGCTGCAAGGACATACATAGAAGATCGGGCAAGAAAGGAGCCCACGCCCCCTGACTGGTGCTACGTGAACAATTTCAAAGAGCCGGATAAGCCTAAGAAATTGAAGATCTCTGCGGGGCGGGGCAAAGAATTCAAGAAGGACATGCAGGAACTGATTGAGGCGGTGCAGAAGAAAATTTCGGAGGTCTTTGAGAGCGACGACTACAGCGCCAAGGAAAGAGAAGTGCACAATACCTTCGAGAACTTCAGGAGAGAAATACTGGAGGAGCTTTCCCTGGCGGCTAAAGAGGAAGGCTTTATTCTCCAGGTGTCGCAGGTGGGCATGATCATCATTCCTGCCACGAAGGAGGGGATTCCCCTCAGCCAGGAAAAAGTAGCCGAACTCAGCGAGGAAGAACGGGAAAGCCTGAAGGAGAAGAGCAACGCTCTCCAGGAGAAGATGAAGCAGGCTGTAAAGAAGATCAGAGAAGCCGAAGCCTCCTTCAAGGAGCGCCATCGGGAGATGGAGAACGAGGTTGCTCTTTATGTGGTCGGGCAGATTGCGGAGCCTTACGAGGACAAATATAAGGATGAGCAAGACGCTCTCGATCACCTGAAGGCGGTGCAGGAAGACATTCTGGAAAATATCGGCGACTTCAAGAAGAAGGAGGAGGGCCAGCAGCCGCAGATGCCTCAATTCCCTGCTCCCCAAAAAGAGGCTGCTTTCAAGAAATACGCCGTGAATGTGCTCATCGATCAAACGGATACGAAAGGAGCGCCGGTGATCATCGAATCGAACCCGACCTATCCTAATTTGTTTGGCACCATCGAAAGGCAGGCATGGTTCGGGGCTCTCTTCACTGATTTTACCATGATCAAGCCAGGGGTGCTTCACAAGGCGAACGGAGGGTACCTGATCATGAAAGCTTTGGATCTCCTCAAGTGGTGGCTTTCCTGGGAAGCCCTGAAGAGAGCCCTCCGTGACCAGGAAGTCCGCATTGAAGATCTGGGAGAACTCTATGGTCTTTTCAGCACCCGGACTATACGGCCTGAGCCGATTCCCCTCGACGTCAAGATCATTCTTACAGGAAGCCCGTATCTCTTTGAATTGCTTCATTTCTACGATGACCGTTTCGCGAAGCTCTTCAAGGTGAAGGCACACATGGACGACCGGATGGACCGCCGGGAGGATTCTTCGCTACGGTTTGCGCGAATGGCGGGAGACTTCTGTCGTGAAAAAGAGCTGAGGCATCTGAGTCGTACCGGGTTTGCTCGGGTACTCGAATACAGTATGGAAAGAACGGAGGACAAGGACAAACTGACTCTCGAACTCGGGGATGTAAGCGACTTGATCCGGGAGGCGGATTACTTTGCCGGTCTTGATCAGTCCACGTTCATAGAAAAAAAGCACGTGGAAAGAGCCATCGAGAAGAGGATTTTTCGTTCGAACCTGCTGGAAGAGAGAATAAGGGAGCTGACGGAAAAAGACATTTTCTGGATCGAAACCGACGGCTCAAAGGTGGGCCAGATAAACGGTCTGTCCATCCTGCTGACGGGAGACTATGAATTCGGCAAGCCCAACAGGATTACCGCGACTGTTTCGGCTGGCCGGGACGGGGTCATCGCCATTGAGCGCGAGTCGAAGATGAGCGGCAATATTCACACCAAAGGTGTCATGATCCTGACGAGCTTTCTGAAAGAGCGTTTCGCGCACAACAAGCCCCTGTCTCTGTCCGCTACGTTTTGTTTCGAGCAGAGCTATGGTATGGTGGAAGGTGACAGTGCTTCGAGTACGGAGCTTTTTTCCCTTTTGAGCGCCCTTTCGGAAATTCCCATCTACCAGGGAATCGCCGTCACGGGTTCCGTGAGCCAGAAGGGGGAAATACAGCCGGTGGGCGGCGTGACCCGCAAGATTGAAGCCTTTTTCGACATATGCAAACACAAAGGTCTCAACGGGCGTCAGGGAGTCATGATCCCGGAGAAGAACATCAGGAACCTCATGCTCAAACAGGAGGTGACCGACGCGGTGAGGGACGGCCGTTTTCACGTCTGGCCGATCAGGACAATCGAAGAGGGAATCGAAATTCTCACCGGCGTGGAGGCGGGAAAGCGACAACCTGATGGCACTTATCCCGAGGGCACGGTATTCCACAAGGTGGACAAACGTCTCACGGAACTGGGGGAGATTGTCAAGAAGTTTGCCAAAGAAGGAATCGAAGCCGCAAAGGGCGCCGAAGAGGAGGATAAAGGGAGTTGAGACAATGATTGAAAGAGTTATGATTCCGATTCGAGAGGTTCACATCGAGTCCGACCCGAACAGGGGCAACATGGTGATTCTCAAGGGCGACTCCGAAGGGGAACGCTTTTTCCTTATGTTCGTGGGGGATTCCGAATTTGCCGCCATCGCCAAGGAGAAGGGGCTGGTGGAGCCGAAACGACCTCTGACACACGAGCTTTACTTGAGTATCATGGAAAAGGTCGGAGTGCAGTTTTCGCGGGTCGAAATTTCCGAGATGCGGGAAGAAACGTACTATGCGAACGTCTTCTTCCAAGCCAACGGGAGGGATCTGTCCGTGGACAGCCGCCCGAGTGATGCGGTCGCCCTGGCATTGAATCGAAGGATCCCGATTCTGGTTAATCAGGAGCTCTTTCGGCGGAAGCTCACCCAGCAAGAGATCAAAGAATACGAGGGTATCGTCAAGACAGTGAAATTCTGAGGGACGTGAGCGAAAAACCTTCAACCGTGAAAGTCTCAGCCGTTTATGTTTGCCCGATCAGGGGGCTTGCGGATCTTCGACCGCCCGAACCGGGGCGCGTCGGCCAGGCGGCAAGGGTGGCGAAAAATCTTGGGGTGGACCGACTCGATATCCCGGTACTGGAGGAAGCGCTTTTCCAGCCTTCAAGAGAGAAGGTCTCTTTCCTTGACGGGCTCGTGAATGCGTTGGACCGGTTGGAAGCCGGCGGGATGGAAGCCTCGCTCGTCCTTCCTGCGCAGAATGTATTGGGACTGAGATGGGTGATTCCCGAGCTTGCAAGACCCCTCACTCATCCCGAAGGGAAAGCGGTTTTTGTGGCAGGGCGAGTAAGAAATTTGAAACCTTACTATTGGTGGACGGATCCGTGGATTATTCAGAAACGAATGAAAGCGTTCAGTGAGGCGTTGAGCGCTGTTGGAGGGCATCCTGTCCTGAAGAGTTTGCTGATCATGGATCACGCTTTGGAGTGGCCGAGGCCTGACCGTGAGGCTGCTTTCGTCGTTGCAAGAACCCAGGTTGCCGAGGTCCGCGAACAGGGCAGGGGACAGAGCAGCGCAGGCATAGGCCTCGGATGGGAAGATCTCCTGGAGCCCCTCGTGGCCAGGGAGGTCTCAGAGGAGGTGGGATGGATTAGAGTTGGAGGTATCGAGGCCCCCCCCAAGGGAATTGAAGCCCCTGATACCCTGCCGGAAGAGGTCCTGCTGGCGGCTTTTATGGGATCCGTGGCGTCGTGGCTTTTCGAGAAAGCGACGGAGGTTGAGGTCGGATGGACAATGTCGAAAGAGATAATTGATGAAGAATCTTTGGCCGAGGCGTGCAGCCGTTTCGCAAAACAGGGATTGGCGGGAATGACATTTCTGAACCTCGTTGAGCCTGAACCCTTTGTTCGGTCGATGCCGCCATGGCCGCTTAGATCGGACCTCGATAAGGTTGGGCTACTGAATCACCACCTTGACCCGAAACCCTGGGCGGAGCAGTGCCTAAAAGAAATGAAGCTCCCGGGTCCCGTAGAAAGCGCGAGTAGTTTCATCGATGTGGGCAGGGAGGAATATGAGGAGAATCCCGAGATGCACCTCATCCGCCTTTGGGAGCGCTTCAGAAGGAAATGATTCGGGCCCGCATAGGAACCAGAAGTTTATGTCTTGAAAGGAGGGTTTGTCATGACGGAAAGGATTTCTTTTACTAAGTATGAACATGATTCCATGCCACTTTTCAGAGAGAAGATCAACAAGGCGGAATCTGTTGAAGAAGTGAAAGAGGTTTTTGCTCATACCGTGAGACTGCTTCTGGCGAACATCCTGGGCGATAAGATCAAGTTGATGGATGATGACGTGGTGCTCAATCCTTACAGAGGGACGCCGTTTGAAGTGAGCGACCGACTTCTTTCATCGAAAGATTTCAAATCCCTCTGGGGAAGGTCGGATCTGCCGCAGGTAATTTCCAGGTTTGCTCAGTCGGCGAGCGGGCGCTACCGACATCTGGAGAAGAAACCGGAAAAAACGGAGTTAAGGATCAGAATGTAGCGGATGGGCCTTGGATCACAGAACGGAGAAACGGACGCTCCTTCGTTGTTTTGAGACCCGATAAGGAGGGAAGCATTTTCGCCCCGGACCGGCCCCCATGTTTCGAGGAGGCTCCGGTCCCTCCAAACATCATGAGCGAGGAAGAGCGCGGGGTTCAAAGGACGCTTTTCGGTCGGCGCGGACGAATTTCGGCATAGCTGGGAGGCGGGATTGAGGAGGTAGTGCATGCTAACCTATTGAATAGGTTAACATAAAAACCGATCATCGAATCCGGCAAAGTCCTTGCATACGTTGAAATGTGAAAAGCGTTACGAGAAGGCCTGTAGACTTGTCAACGTATCAGCCGAAACCTTCTTAACCCCGTTGGATAGTCAATTATCATTCAAACCCTCCATCCGAAGCAGAGTCCTGCGGCAGGACTCTGCCTTTTTTTTGCAATGAACCGGCAACTATGCCATAAGCCTCCGCCGCAGCACTCTCTTCCTGCAGCTTCATTTTTCGTGTCCTGGTTACCCGGCACGATGTGAATAATCTCAACCCTTACATCGTACGGGTCGTCGTGGAATTGACAGGTCGCCGCCTCTCGATCTATGCCGCAACAGGCATCGAGAAGGATCAATTCATTCTTCCGTGATCCTATCTCCATGTGCGCGAGATGAGGGTGCAACACTGCCTCGCCCCGGTTGGCCGGGCCGAGGCATAGGGCATGGATGAAAGCGCTTGAACCGATCGCGGGCCTGAGGTAAAGTTTGCAGCACGTGATGATTCTGTCGAACACTTCACAAGAGGGGAGGGAAGCGAAAGGATGATAATACAAGCGAGAAAGATACTCTGGCCCACCGATTTCTCCGAAAATGCGGCGAAGGCTCTGCCCTACGTAAGGTCCTTGTCCGAGCTCTACGGAGCGGAGGTTCATGTCCTTTATGTCCTTGAAGAACCGGGGTCCTTCGGGGCATGGTATGGAGATTTCGACCGGGCACAGGCAGATGCGATACTGAAAATGCAGAAGGAGAAGGCAGAACGGCACCTGCAGGAGATCTGCGAGAGCCACTTGGAGGGTTGTCCCCTTTACGTTCGCCACACGGCCATGGGCGATCCCGCCAGTGAGATACTGAAACTGATCGAAAAGGAAAGACCTGACATCGTCGTATTGTCGATGCGGGGCAAAGAGGGTCGTTTTGCCTTCGGAAGTGTAGCCGAGAAGGTCGTTCGGCACTCACCGGTTCCGGTGCTTACGATCCCGGATCGATGAACAGTGCTCCCGTGGGCAACACAAGCCTCCGGTCGGCATGCGCTGAAGACCGAACATGCAACGCCGAGCGTTGCATACCGAGCATGGAGGATCCGGTCATGAGGGCAGAAAAGAAGAAGAGTGTCTATGTCCGGGTTAGGGACGGTGCGGGGAGTGTCTTTCTTTGTCCTATCGAGGCGTTGAAAGATCTCAAGGAGGCCACCGACGAAGAGTTGGAGAATTGTGTTGATGACGCCGTAGTGGCAAGATACGCCGGCGAAGTCGAAGTGATCGAGAGTTGAAAAAGGGCCCCTTCTGTCGCGTATAGGCGAGGAGAACTAACAGGAAAATGGAACTCCATTTCACGAAAACAAATGGGCCTGTAGATGAAGTGATCGACCGTCTCATGGAACTGTGCGGAGAGATTCATTATCCGGTTATTGTGAGGGAGATGATCCTGGCTGCCCTCAAGGCGGGCCAGGAAACCAAGAGGCGGATCGATCTCAAGATCATGAATGCTACGCTTAAGGAGATGCGTTTCACCTCCAAAGTTTTCGAGCCTTACCACGGCATTCGAAAGGTGGCTGTCTTCGGTTCGGCGAGGACCAAACCCTCGGAGCCTCTTTATGCGTTGGCGCGCGAGCTGGGGAGAGGACTGTCCGAGGCTGGATACATGGTTATTACCGGCGGAGGCCCGGGCATTATGCAGGCCGTGAACGAGGGGGCGGGACTGGAACACTCTTTCGGAGTGAACATTCGCCTTCCCTTTGAGCAGAAACCCAATCCCTACGTTGACGGAAATCCCCGAAGCATCACCTACAAATACTTCTTCAACCGGAAGGTGGCGTTTCTCAAGGAGTCGGATGCCGTGGCCCTTTTCCCCGGCGGCTTCGGAACAATGGATGAGGCAATGGAGACCCTCACCCTCGTTCAGACCGGCAAGAGGGCACCCCTGCCTCTTGTTCTTCTGGACACTGCGGGGGGAACGTACTGGTCCAGTTGGGTCGATTTTGTCAAAAAGGAGCTGGCTGAAAGAGGCTACATAAACTTCACGGACTTTGACCTCTTCGAGCAGACGGGTTCCGTAGGCGAAGCCGTATCGACCATAAGCCGCTTCTATGCACGCTATCACAGTCTCCGCTACGCAGGCGAGAAGCTTGCCATAAGGCTCCTCACACCCATAAACGAGGAGAGCCTCGAGACTATCAAGAGCCTTTTCTCCGACATCCTGGTGCCGGAAGGTGATTTCGTTTCGGCTGGTCCTCTTCCTGCAGAAGAAGATGAACCGGAAATCGCTCACCTTCCCAGATTGATTGTTGATTTTAACAGGAAAGACTTTGCCAGGCTTCGAAATCTCATAGATTTCCTGAATCGGTTGTAGCGACTCGCACCATGCCGAATTTCACTTCACGGTGCCGGTTTCTCCGGGCGAAAAGGGCAATTTGTGCAATTCCCTTCACCCGGGTGTAAACGAATGTGCACGCAGCAGTGAGCAATAGGCATTCCGGAATGTGAAAACCCGTGGAATATTGATAGCGAGGAACACATTTCGTGCCGCGGCATTTTTCTTGCTAACATTCGATCAGACACCGCGGCTCGGGCTGTTCCTCCAGATCTCGGCCGGTCGTGGTTCCAATCAGGGCTTCTGGGAGCATGACTGACCGGTTACCTCCCAGGAGCTTCCTTTATCCTTCTCGGCAATTCCGCAGCGAGGCTTTGGAAGGTGGTCTCGTGCATATACGGCTGTCACTATGTAAATCGGAGCCACCTTTTCCCTTGACACCGATGCCCTTTTCCATCAGACTTCACACCAATCGCCTGAGCCATTTCTTCCCGCCCCGTGACATAACACGATAATTCAGGGTGAGGAACCAAGAATGCTTAAGATGGAAAAGAGGACGAAAAAGTATCCCCAGGAGGTTGCCCGGAGGCTCAAAGACTTTTTCGGCAAGGGAGGACTTGGACTCGATCTCAAAGAAGAGACCCCCACGTGTCTCACTTTTGAAGGGGGTGGAGGGTATGTTAACGCCGTCCTCTGCCAGGAAGGTGCCGAGACTCGCATTGATCTGACCACTCAGGAATGGGATTACCAGGTCAAGGAGTTCGCCTCCAGCCTGGGCTGACCCGGAACCTGCCAAAGAGAAGAAAAGAAATGACGGCAAAACCGCTTTCGGAGGATAGAATCGGCAAGGCTACCGCCGATTTTCTCGTTGCCTTCCCTTTCTTCGAGACGCTCACCTCCCAGGACGTGCTGATCATTGCCGAGCACATCAACTTCCTCGAGATCGAGGAAGGAGCCTTCGTTTTCAGGGAAGGGGATGAGGGGGATTGCGTCTATTTCGTCATCGAAGGCCAGTTGGAAGTTATCAAGGAATCGGCAGTGGAAGGCAAAGAGGGGGTCGTAATCAGCACCCTTTCAAAAGGGCGCTCCATAGGAGAAATGTCGGTTATAGACAAGACCCCCCGCTCTGCGACTGTAAAGGCTCGAACTGCAACGACGGTCGTAACCCTCACGGCTGATGGTTTTGACATAATTCTGGAAAAGTATCCTAAGGTGGGCATCAAGATCCTGAAAGGGATTTCCCGCCTCCTTTCCGTCAATCTTCGAAAGACTTCCTCGCGTCTGGCAGAATACATGCTTCCTTTGAGTTGACGTCCCGCCAGGAAGACGGAGGCTGATTCTGACTCGGCGACCCCGCGTGCCGCGGTTCAGGGTTCTTCTTGTCCCATTCGCCCTCTTGGTGTTTTTCAAGGTAATAAAGTGTTCCTCCAACGGGTGCGAAAGCCAGAAAGATGAGATTGAGACCCGGAATCAGGAAGGGCAACCCGAAACCCAGATGAAACAGAACGGTTTTCATAAGGAATCTGAATCGCAGTCCGAAGGGGAGCAGATTTCTTGCCGGTGTCAGATCCGTATTGTCCCAGGAAAGGAATATCACGGCAAAGCCGGAGGAAAAGAGGGTAACGACCGGACCGAGGGGAGTCATCCACCCCAGGAGCATGACCAGCATGGAAAAGAGGAGAGGGACGAAAGAGCGGGGGATTTCCTGCGTGATCATCGAAATGAACTGCTTCCAAATGGACATCCCTTCCGGTGTCGTCACACAGCCGGTCACTTTCCTCTCCGTTATCCTGGACATAAGGTCCATGATGAGAGCGCTGAACAACACCTGGGACAGGATGAAGGACAGGATACCCGAGAGCGCTATCAGGAAGATAGAGACAAACCAGGAGAGAAGATGCCAGATCCATACGAGCCATCTGTTTTCCGGCTTGGCCCAGAAAAGGTCCATGATCTCGCTGTGATAGGCGAGGATGAGACTTGCCAGAACGGACATTATAAGGAAGATAAGCAAGAATCGAACAAGGCCCCAGAAAAGGAGTCTTCCTGTCTTGAGGCTGAGTGTCAGACCCCGCACGTTGTAGACTATGCCTCGGATGAGATCCATGGTTTCCACTCCGGTTCATTGCGATGTGGGACGAAAAGAGGCCTGGTTTCTTCTCAAATTACCGGCTTTGCCTGTGGAACGCCTCCCGGAACTTCCCGCACAGAGACTCGGGAGGATACACTGTGAAAGATTCCCTGTGCAACATCTGGGGAAAAGCGATGTCACTGTTTCCGATTGGCCGGGGAAGAAGGCGAGGGCATACCCTTGCGTTGACTCTGAAGTTCGGATCGTCCCTTACGGCAAAAAGCGCCAAATTGAAACTGGTCACATTCTCGTCGAAATAGGCGCGGAGGATCCTGGTAAGCCCTTCGAGAAAAGGCAGGAGATCGTCCTCCTTCAATTCGGAAAGGGAGCGCCGTTCAGGGAAGATACAGGTCACATCCGGAAGGAAACCCATGGGAACAAAGCTCATCACCCAGAAAGTCGGTCCCATCTCGCCCACGTATCTTTCGTCGGATCGCTTTTCCGCCTCCATCAAAGCGCTCCAGAAGTCGCCTTTATGCTCCAGGGCGTACTTGGCCGCTCCCTGGAGCTGGAGCCTCACCTGATTTGTCGGTATCGCGCTCCCGTTCGGCTGCAAATGGGGGTGGACGATGCTCGACCCGGCAGGAGGCATGTAATTCCAGTTGATGCTGAAAAAACTGACGGTGGAGTCTACTGCCTCAACCCTCCTGAGAAAGAAGAGAGAGGCGAGGAAAGGATCTTTCATGGTTTCCGGCGTGAGATTTTCCATCGAGATGTAATGCTCGTCGGAAAAAACGGTCACACCCGCGTACTTATCAAAGGGAACCAGATTGGGTATCACGGAGGCTTTTCCTACCCTCAGCCGTCCGCCGGGGATTATATCCTCAGGAAAAGCGGGTGTTGATTTCTCCAGGACCTCAGGGCAGAAAGGGCAGAAGATCTCCGCCGAACGTTTGATTATATCCTCCATGCGGGGTTTTTCAGCCTTGAAAGGCAGATTGAAGACGTGCCCTGTCTCCCCTGTGAGGGGGTCGAAGCGGATTTCAAAGGGCAAATCGTCGAGAGTGTGGCCCTTGAAGGGATTTAGAATTCGCGCCGAAGAAGTGATTTTCTTGAATGATACGCTCATAGAGAAATTCCTATAACTCAGTGTCGATTTTTTTTCAACATTATCCTCCTCGATACTTAACTGCGCCCTTATAACAATGCTCCGGTAAAGCCGGCTCATCTGTATCCATCTTTGACCCCGGAGTCCGCTTCTTGCCAATGTGCACAAACAGAATGTTACTTGGTTTCCTTACGAGATCGCTAGGCTCGGTCAGGACATTGCGGGCGGTGCGATGGCACCGCTGCCCTCGGAGGGGGACCTCAAATCGCCCGTGATCCGCGCATGGGTGGAAAAATGTTTCAAAGGAAGAGCCGGGGTGCCCACCGAACATAAGATGCGGATCCTGAGACTTATCGAAAACAGGAGAAACCGTCCTAGTACCGGCAGGTTTCTCCGTATCGTTTGCCATCCGTTCTGTTTTTTGCTATAGAAGCGCTTTATTAGAGGTTCTCCGGAACAAATCCGGCGCCGCTACCGGATGTGGCGGCGATTTGCAGAGAACTAATTCGTAACATTACGGGAGTGCATGAAATGGACCAACCGATTGAACACTACTGGCAGATTCGGCTCAGCAAGTTGAAAGACGTGCTCGAGGGGAACAACTTCGAAGTTTTCATCGCAAAGGACACGGGGGAGGCAAAGAGTATTGTCCTGGACCGGATACTTCCTTCCATCGGCGCAAAGAGCGTTTCGTGGGGCGGCTCCATGACTTACCTGGCTACCAGCCTCTATGAAGTGATCAAGGCAAAAGCCGGTCTGGAGATTTTGGACACCTATGACAAGTCTCTGACGTTTGAGCAGAGCTACGAACTGCGAAGAAAGTCTCTCCTGGCCGATCTTTTTATCACAGGAACCAACGCGATTACAGAGGACGGGCTTCTCGTTAACCTCGACATGTTCGGCAACCGCGCCTGCGCCGTGAACTTCGGACCTAAGCATGTGATCCTCCTCGTGGGAAGGAACAAAATCGTGGGCGATCTGGATGAGGCCATGTACCGTATCAAGAACTACGCTGCCCCTGCGAATGCCATGCGCCTCGACAAGAAGACCCCTTGCGTGAAGACCTCCTACTGCGAGGAATGCAAGAGCCCCGATCGTATCTGCAATGTGTGGACTATCACGGAGAAATCCTTTCCCAAGGGCCGCATAAAGATCGTGTTGATCAACCAGGATCTGGGACTGTGAGGAGGAAGAGATGCAAGGACATGAACTCCTCTACCTCTCGCGCAAAGACGTGAGCGATGTGGGTTTGCCCATGTTCGAGATCATCCGGGCTCTTGAGATTGCGTTCAGAGAAAAAGGTGAAGAGCGTACCGAGATGCCTCCCAAACCCGGGATTCATCCCGGGGGCGGGGATAATTTCATTCACGCCATGCCGGCATACATACCGGCGCTGAATTCCGCCGGCATCAAGTGGGTGAGCGGGTTTACCGAGAATTTCAAGCGGGGCTTGCCGTACATTACCGGCCTTCTCATCCTCAACGACACCGAAACGGGCCTGCCCCTCGCAGTCATGGATTGTGTATGGATCACAGGCATGCGCACGGGTGCTGCTACAGCCCTCTCGGCGCGATACCTGGCTCGATCCGAATCATCGAGCCTCGGCATTTTAGGGTGCGGCGTGCAGGGAAGGACCAACCTGGAAGCCCTGAACCTGCTTTTCCCCCTCAAGAAGGTGAGGGCGTATGACATAGATTCCGGAATCGCTCGGCGTTTCGCCGAAGAAGTGTCGGAGCGTTTCCGTGTAGACGCGGTGCCGGTCGCCACACCTAAGGATGCGGTTAAAGGCTGCGACATGGTGGTGACGGCAGGACCGATTCTCAAAAAACCTCACCGGACCATTGAGGCGGGATGGCTGGAAGAGGGTGCCTTTGCGTCGCTGGTGGATTTTGATTCCTACTGGCACCCGCAGGCGTTGAAGGAAAGCTCGAAATTCTGCACCGATGACTCGGCTCAGCTCTTGCATTACAAGGAGATGGGTTATTTTCAGGATATCCCGCCGATTCATGCCGACTTGGGTGAACTGGTGACGGGCAAACGGGCAGGCCGCGAAAAGCCTGAAGAAAAAACCATGGCAGCCAATCTGGGGCTTGCTATCGACGACATGGCGGTTGCGCCGAGAATTTACAAGCGCGCTTTGGACTTGGGCATCGGAACCCGGCTCCCGCTTTGAGAAGGCGCATTCATCATTTTGATGTTCTCAGAAATAAGAAAGCCCCGAAGTCGTATGAAATCCGGGAATGCAGATTCCATTCAGAAAGGAGCCCATCGATGAAAAAGATCATTCACACCGACAAGGCCCCCAATGCGGTAGGGCCTTACAGCCAGGCGGTTCGCGCGGGCAATCTTGTCTTCACGGCAGGGCAGATCCCGATTGATCCGGCCACGGGGAAACTGGTGCAGGGAGGGATAAAGGAGCAGGCACATCAGGTCCTGCAGAATCTGAAGTCGGTCCTGGAAGCGGCCGGAACGGATTTTTCGAAGGTCGTCAAGTCCACGGTTTTCCTGGACGATCTCAAGAACTTCGTCCAGTTCAATGATGTCTATGGAGAGTACTTCACCAAGGACCAGCCTGCACGGAGCACTTTCCAGGTTGCCGGTCTGCCGCTTGGCGCGAAAATCGAGATAGAGATGATCGCTATCGTTGACTGATTATGGTGACGGAGTGAGGAGGTACGGGCCATGGAAATCCCGGAGGTTCAGCCCCTGCTCAGGATAAGCTCGATCCTTCAATGGGCTGCAATAATCCTCGTGTTTTCCGCAGGAGGCTTTCAGCTCGCCAAGGTTTTTGTCGACAAAAAGATAGACTCGGTGAGGAATGAAGTTGCTCTTGAGAAAACTGAAAGATACGAGAGGACTATCCTTGACCTCCAAGCGAAGGTTAAAGAGCAGTTCGAGAGAAGGCAGGTCACCCTGGAAGAAAAGAAGGACAGGCGGATACCCGACCATATGATTTCCCAGGTCACGGAGGAGCTTTCGAAATACCGGGGTTCCGCCGTTCGCATCGCCTGCAACAAGAACGACAGCGAGGCCCTTTCATTTGCCGAACAACTGAAGAGCCTCTTCGAAGAGGCGGGATGGAGCGCGCTAGGGGTGAATCAGACACAGTTCAGCAAACCGGTTAGGGAGGTGGTCATTATTCTAAACCACGAAGCACAGAAGCCGAAAGCGAATTATGTTTTCTCCCTTCTCATGGCGCTTGACGTCAAGTCATCGGCCCGGCTTAACAAGAATCAGCCGGAGGATCTGGGGATTATTGTAGGGCAGAAGGAGTAAGGACTTGAAAAATCTGTTTGCAGGTGTCCATTTGAGACCCTGTTTTGAAGCTGAACCGACTTGAGAATTCTTCTTGCCTAGTTCGACGTGGTTCTTTATACTGTTCCAAAGGTACGGCGCGATCTTGTATCTCTCACGGAATTTCGTCATTTGATCTGCAATCTGTTCAATGTAATTCCTCCTAGTTGCTCCAGGTCTCAGATCTAGCCGAAATAGCCTTGTTTCAATGGGCAAGACTCATTCACGGATTGGGTAAATGATGACAGGAAAAGGCATCAGCATCTGGAACATTATATGTCTCATCTTGGTGCTTGCCGCTCTAGCTTTTCTCGTGAGCCATCCTCTTAACTGCCCCACGTCGGCGGGGCCCGGTGTTATTGATTCTCTGTTCAGGATCTTTTGCGGGTAGTCACGTATTTTCTCGTCGAATTCCCGACATGAGGGTAGATCACTCCTTTTTACCCCCGCTGGTGTGCTTCGAGGTGGCACCCAGGGGGCCTTTCTCAGGCTTCCGGGCAAGTCTGCACACCATTTGCCGCTGAAATATGATTGACGTCCACAACATCCGTATAAACGAAAAATTCCATTTTCATCATTAAACTGGTATGATCCCGACACTGCTGAAGGAAGCGGAGGCAAACAGGCGATGGAGTCACAGGCTTACAGAGACATGTTCAATGTCATGGCAAAACGCGGCGGGCCTTACACGGGAGTTGACATCCCCGAGTTCTACGCACTTGTTCAGGAGTTGTTCAACCCTGAAGAGGCGGAAGTCAACAATGCCCTGCCTCGAAACCCTGTCACCGCGGCCGATATTGCCAAGGAGAAGGGAAAGAGCGAAGCGGAAGCCGCGGCATTGCTCGAAGGAATGGCGAACAAGGGATTATGCGTCGCTTTTTGCTCCGAGGGAAAGACCTATTATCAGGGCGCGGCCTTCATGCCGGGTATTTTCGAGTTTCAGTTCATGGGCGGAGGGGCCGGGGAAAGAGACAAAAAAATTGCCAGGCTCATCCACGCCTACAAGCGGGCTTACAATGCCGTCAGAGGGCAGCAGCGGATTTCCTTCCCAGTGAACCGCGTTATCTCTGTGGATCGCAAGATCAGCATGAAGAACGCCGTTCACACGTATGACCAGGTGGCATCCTACATCGACAAGTATGATCCCGTCTGCGTGGGAAGCTGCTACTGCCGCCACGAAGCGATGTTGAGAGGGGAAGATGTCCACGGTATGCCGATCGAGACATGCATGTGGTTCGGAAATCGAGCCAAATTTGCCGCTGAGCGACTGGGCGGTCGACGCGTGTCGAAAGAGGAAGCCATGGATATCCTGAACAGAGCCGAGGAATCGGGCCTTGTTCATATGAGCCGGAATACCACCGAAGAAATTGACTTCCTGTGCAACTGCGATCGATGGCATTGCGATGTGATCCAACTGGTTCTCAAGCAATCCAAGCCCGGCCTTGTCTTCAATTCGGGGTTTCAACCTCAATTCGACCAGGAACGGTGCATTTGTTGCGAGATCTGCGTGGATCGCTGTCCCTCAGGGGCCTTAAAGATGGGGGAGGAGAACGTGCCGGTCGTAAATCATGACCGTTGCTTCGGGTGTGCCGCGTGTGCTACGGGGTGTGAGCAAGAGGCTATCGCCATGGAAGCCAAGCCCGGTTTCCCCGAGCCTCCGAAAACCACGAAGGATCTTGTGACGGCTCTCAAGGCGAGCGCGGCACGCCAATCTCTCTGAGAAAAGGCTTTCTCTCCTTCTTCAGTGTCTCGGGATGAGCGCTCATGTGCAGGCTGAAGACGCGCAAGGCGCCGGATGGACTCACGCACAGGTCCAGGTGGAATTCCCCGAGCGAAGAGCTTGTGGGCCTGATGGCAGCGCTGGACGATGATGCATTCGACGGATGGTTGAGTAAGAGAACCGGTCTCGCGGGACTCAAGGTGTGAAAAGTGCAAAGAACAGAACCCGGGAAAATAACTGAGAGGATTACCCTGCTTGGAAGACGGGAAACCTGCCTCTACGTCGTGGACGGAGGAAGCGAGAGCGTAGTCATCGGTGGCGGCATGGCATACGCAGCACCCGATTTGACGGAACAGCTTGAAGCCTTTTCAGTTGATCAGAGAAAGATCAGGCGTGTTATCATCCTGCACTCTCATTTCGATCACTGCGGTCTTGTCCCCTTCATGAAGAAAATATGGCCGCGGGCCGTCGTGGCCGCATCGGAAAGAGCCGGGGAATTGCTTTCCGACCCCAGGGTTTCGGAAAGCATCGCGGCCTTCAACCGCGAGGCCACAAAGCGGGCAGGGCTCGAGGAGAAGGCCGGGGAAATGGGATTTGATTTTACCGGCGTGGAAGTGGAGGAGATTTTACGCGAAGGAGACATGGTTCGCTGTGGAGAAGTGAACCTGGAAGTGCTCGAGGTCCCGGGGCATTCTTCGTGCTCTATAGCTCTTTACTTGCCCGAAGAGAAAGCCCTTTTCGCGTCGGATGCGGCCGGGGTGAGACATGGGGGCTATTATATGGCGGCCGGCAATTCGAACTTCGACCTCTTCCAGGAGAGCCTGGAGAAAATGTCCAAATTGGATGTCAGCCTTCTGCTCGGAGAACACTTCGGTGCTCTGGACGGGGAGGAGGGAAGCAACTACTTGAAAAGGGCGATCGAGGAAGCCCGGAAGACTCGACGCATGATCGAGGAATCTTTGAGAAGAACCGGCGATACAGAGAAGAGCGCGGATGAGATTGCGGGGGTTTTTCTTACCGGCGCACCCGAAGGGTTCTTGCCTCGGGATGTACTGAGGCTTGTCGCGGGCCAAATGGTGCGGTACATCGCTAAAACTATGACAAGGTGAAAGCCGGCGGTCGGTAGGGCGGACTAACACAAAGGCAAGAAGCGATTCATCATTGCGGGAAGCGAAGTGACCGAGCAGTCTCAGCAAGTGAGGGATTGCCGCGGCCTTCGGGCCCGCACTGGCATAGTGAGATGACAAGCGTGTTCGTTTTGGATTCAGGATGTAGGATGCGGGATGTGCTTGCCGGGACGCGGCAGCATGACTGGTAACGAGTCACGAGTGAAATGTAAGGATCTTCGAAAGGAGGCAATGATGTTTTTCGAACTGCGTCAGTATCGGATCAAAAAGGGCAGGATGAAACGCTGGGCCAGGTACATGGATGAAGTGCTCATCCCCTTTCAGGTATCCCAGGGCATGGTGGTGGTGGGCAGTTTCGTGGCGGAAGAGGAAGAGGATCTCTATATCTGGATCCGTCGATTCGAGAGCGAGAAAGAGAGAAAGAGACTCTACAAGAAGGTGTACGAGAGCGAGACTTGGAACAAGCATATCAAGCCGGAAGTGGACAAGATGATGGACCGCGAAAAAATGATCGTGACACGCCTCCTGGCTACACCGAAATCGGTAATTCATTGATCCCGTGCACTCCAAGTAGGGTTGGAGGAATGGAACCATGAAAGGCACGGTCCTGAGGTGGCTGATTCTCACATCGGCTATCATGGTAGCGGCATACTTATGATGGCATCCGGTGTGATCGGCGGCTTCGAAGTCCATGGATTTTGGGCGGCCTTTTTCGGGTCTCTCATCATCAGCCTCATCAGTTGGCTGCTGAGTTCCTTCATCAACGAACAGGGCAGGGTAGGGTACATCGACCTGAAAAAGAGGGAGAGCGGGAAGTGGGAGTGAGCATTGATGCATTTATAAGTCCTAAATGATGGGATTTATCCCCTTCCCCGGGGACCATCCTTCCCGGCATTTCTTTTTTCTTGACATGCGCTGGGACGATGTATTATCTCTTGATAATGATTCTTTATAATCGCGGCTAGCGAAATGATCGAAAAAAACTCCCGGCTTCACAAGATGCTGGAAACCTTAAAGGAGCAAAATTTCCGCATCACTCCCCAACGCATCGCTGTGATGAGAGTTCTCGTGAGCCAGGGACATCCCAGCGCGGAGCAGATTTACGAGGAAGTGAAAAAGGATTTTCCCACCACGAGCCTTGCAACCGTCTACAAGACTGTGACGCTACTCAAAGAACTGAACGAGGTTGTGGAGTTGGGTTTTCCCGAGGGCAGCAACCGCTATGACGGCAGTAGACCTTACCCTCATCCACATCTTATTTGCACTGAATGCAGGAAAATCGTGGACCCGGATCTGGAAAGTCTCGAAGGGGTTACAAAGGAGCTGACTTCAGAAACAGGTTTCAAAATCACGAGTCATCGGCTTGATTTTTTTGGTGTTTGTCCGGACTGCCAACGCAAGCGGAGACCAAGGATGGACAGCAATCGTATTGGAAGAGAAGCAAGGATATCTCGCTAAACCCATTAGACTGAAAAAGGAGGTTGTTTATGCCTGAGGAATTCAAAGCAGGTTGCGCACGGCCGACCGGCGGACCTGTGGGCGAACCGGAGGCAAAAGGCGCGGAGGAATCAACTGAGTCAGAGAGGAAGGAGGTTAAATCAATGGTGATGATCGGAAGAAAGGCGCCGGATTTCTCGGCCCCTGCATATCTTAGAGGAAAATTCGTGAATGTTAACCTTTCCGAATACTTGGGCAAATGGGTTCTCCTCTGCTTTTATCCCGGTGATTTCACCTTCGTGTGAGCGACCGAGATTTCAGCAGTTGCTGAAAAATACCCGGAGTTTGAAGAACTCGGCGCTCAAGTCCTTTCAATGAGCATTGACAGCGTTTTCGTCCACAAGATGTGGAATGACAACGAGCTTTCCAAGATGGTCAAAGGGGGAGTCCCTTTTCCCATGCTTTCCGACGCAGGCGGCAAGGTGGGAAGCGTTTACGGCGTTTATGACGACCAGGCGGGCGTGGAAACCAGGGGGAGGTTTATCATCGATCCTGACGGTGTAATCCAGGGTTACGAAATCCTAACGCCGCCAGTAGGCAGAAATGTGGCGGAGACGCTGAGGCAACTCCAGGCTTTCCAGCTAATTCGCAGGAGCAAAGGCGCCGAGGCAACGCCTTCGGGTTGGAAACCAGGGAAAATGACATTGAAACCCGGCCCGGATCTTGTAGGAAAAGTGTGGGAAGTCTGGAAGACGTCGATGGCTTTCGACTAATGTTTCTTCGTTTTTTGCGTTTTCTTTTCGATTAGCGGGCCGGATCCGGACACCGTCGGGGGAGGGCACAGGGTACGACTCAGTAACCTGGGAAAGGGGTTTTTTGGGATTAAATGGAGAACTGTTATCAGGTAAGAACAATCCTTTGTAGTTGAATTTGAAGCTTGAATCAATCGACATTTGTGTTGCGTGGCTGTGAAAGACGGGCGTTTCCCAACCGTCGAGCCCCGGCCTCTCTTGAATAAAACTTTAAAACCTGGAAGGAGATTCATATGGCAGAGAAAAGAAAGACCCTGACCACATCCGCCGGCGCAGCCGTCGCCGACAACCAGAATTCCCTGACAGCCGGACCCCGGGGACCGCTGCTGATACAGGACTATCAGCTTATAGAGAAACTCGCGCACCAGAATCGGGAGCGCATTCCGGAAAGAGTGGTCCATGCCAAAGGCTGGGGTGCGCATGGCACGCTGACCGTGACTCAAGACATCACTCGATACACCAAGGCGAAGATTTTTTCAAAAGTGGGCAAGAAGACCGAGATGTTCGCCCGATTTTCAACTGTGGCCGGGGAACTCGGCGCCGCTGACGCGGAACGGGACGTCCGCGGTTTTGCATTGAAGTTTTACACTGAGGAAGGAAACTGGGATCTCGTGGGAAACAACACCCCAGTCTTTTTCGTGCGGGATCCTTACAAATTCCCTGACTTCATTCATACGCAGAAGCGCCACCCAAAAACCAATCTGCGCTCTGCGACGGCGATGTGGGATTTCTGGTCCCTGTCGCCGGAGTCCCTCCACCAGGTGACAATCCTCATGTCGGACCGCGGCCTCCCCATAGGCGTGCGCCATATCAACGGGTACGGCAGCCATACCTACAGCATGATCAACTCGAAGAACGAGCGATTCTGGGTGAAGTTCCATTTCAAGACCCTGCAGGGCCATAAGCACTGGACCAATGCGGAGGCGGCTCAAATCGTCGGCCGGACAAGGGAGTCCACACAGGAGGATCTCTTTAGTGCCATAGAGCGCGGCGATTTCCCGAAGTGGAGGATGGAAATTCAGGTGATGCCCGAGATGGATGCCGAAAAGACCCCTTACAACCCCTTTGACCTGACCAAGGTGTGGCCCCACGGGGATTACCCCACAATGGAAGTCGGGATCATGGAACTGAACCGAAATCCCGACAACTATTTCACCGAAGTCGAACTTGCGGCGTTCTCCCCCTCGAACATCGTGGCCGGGATCGGGTATTCACCGGACAAGATGCTGCAGGCTAGAATCTTTTCTTACGCTGACGCGCATCGCTACCGCCTCGGCACCCATTATGAGGCTCTGCCGATCAATGCCCCGAAGTGCCCCGTGAATCACTATCACAAAGACGGTCGCATGAGGTTTTTTGCAAACTTTCCCAACCCTGATGCCTATTACGAACCGAATTCGTTCGAGGGGCCTGTTCAGAACCCGGCTTTTGCGGAGCCGCCGTTGAAGATCTCGGGCGACGCCTCCCGTTACGACCATCGGGAGGGAAACGACGACTACATCCAGCCCCGGGCCTTGTTCAATCTCTTCGACGACGGCCAGAAGGCGCGGCTTTTCTCCAATATAGCCGAGGCGATGCAGGGGGTTCCGGAACACATCGTCGAAAGGCAGCTCAAGCTTTTCGACAGGGTCGACCCTGCTTACGGCAAAGGGGTACGAGGAGCCCTGAAAAAACTCAAGGGATAGGTCCCGGCCGGGTCGAGAGATGCAGCAGGCAAGAAAGAGCTCTCGGCCCGGCAGTCTCACCTCGATTTCCTCTTTTTCAAGAAGAAATCAACCAGTGTACCGATAAGCCAGGCAACAGGTGCGTGGAAATACTCCTCTTTGATTAGAAAAATACAAGATTGAAAGTATTGTGTCCCATGAGCGATACGATATGCTTGAGCTATTCTTGACAAAAAGGAGAATTAGCCATGATGAACAGAAAAGTCCTGTTTGGGTCGGCTTTGTTGGGCCTGTTTCTGATATTCATCCTGCTTGCATGCCAGACTCCTGCAGGGAGAACCGCAGGAAATGTGATCGACGACGCTACCATTACCACAAAGGTAAAGGCGAAGCTTTTTGACGATTCCGTCCTAAGAGGTTTTGCGATCTCCGTCAAAACCTTTGAGGGAGAAGTGACCCTAACGGGGGCCGTGGATGCGCCGGAGCAGAAGGATCGCGCCGGCGAAACAGCGGGGTCGGTTTCGGGGGTCAGGAGGGTCCACAACCTGCTCAAGGTCAAGTGATCAGAGAAGGGGGGCATGATGAATACTTCGAGACGAATCACCAATCATGCAGCCTTCAGGCTCCTTACAGCCATACTCTTCGCCGCCGTTTTCCCGGCGTGCGGTGACGATTCAGGAGGACCCGCGACCGGGACGGTCCCAGGGGCTGGGGATGTTCCGAGGTCGGGGAATATCGGCCTTGCGCTCGTTGCCGATAACCTTAATTCGCCCGTGGCCCTGATCGAACCCTCTGACGGAAGCGGCAGGCTCTTCATCCTGGAACAGGCAGGACTCATCCGAATTCTTCTGCCTGACGGCACTTTGCAGCCTCAGCCCTTTCTCGATCTCCGGGACCGTTTGATTCAGGTTCCAGCTTCCAGCCTGGGCGAACGTGGACTTCTCGGGTTGGCCTTTCATCCCAACTTTGCCTTTAATCGGCGATTTTTTGTCTACTACAGCGCTCCTCTCAGGTTGGGCGGACCGCTCGGATTCGACCACACCAGTCACATTTCGGAATTCCTTGTTCAGCCCCTCAATGCGAACCTGGCGGACCCTGCCTCGGAACTGATCCTTCTTCAGGTGGATCAACCCCAGTCAAACCATAACGCAGGCACTCTCGTTTTCGGCCCTGACGGGTTTCTTTACATCTCCCTGGGAGACGGGGGAGGGGCGAACGACGCGGGACCGGGGCATGTTGACGACTGGTACCCTGTAAACGAAGGGGGAAACGGGCAGGATGTCGCTCAGGCCCTTTTGGGCAGCATATTGCGAATTGACATCGACGGAGGCATCCCCGGCCTCTTCGCCTACGGGATTCCGCCCAACAACCCATTTGTGACCAGGCCTGATCTGGGGCTTCCGGAGATTTTCGCTTACGGTTTCCGCAACCCTTACCGGATTTCTTTTGACATGGGGGGGACAAACCAGCTCTTTGCAGGCGACGCAGGTCAACTGCTGCGCGAAGAGGTGGACATCGTGGTTCGGGGAGGGAATTACGGGTGGAAGGTCAAAGAGGGGACCCTCTGTTTCAGCACAACCGATCCAGAGACTCCCCTCGCGAGTTGCCCGACGGTCGATCCGCTCGGAGCCCCTCTAATTGACCCGATTATCGAATTCGTCAATTCCAATCAGGCCGGCGGCCTGGGTAACGCGGTCATCGGCGGTCATGTTTACCGGGGTTCGGCTCTGCCTGAACTCGTGGGCCTCTACGTTTTCGGCAGTCTGAGCAGCACAGGTCTCGGCCCGGACGGGCAGATATTCCTGGCGACGCCCGTCCCTGAAGGGCCTTGGTCATTTGTAGAGCCGGTGATCACCACCAGTCCTGACGGCAGACTCGGCCGCTTCATCCTGGGCTTCGGCCAGGACCTGGACGGGGAGATATATGTCCTGACCGCCGGAGGAGCAACGGGCGAAGTGTTCAAAATCGTTCCGTCCGCATTCTGAAGGGGGCGGAAAACGTTGCAAAAAGCTGAGCACGGGCCGTCCCCATGCTCTCAAGGGCAATGGCGATGGCTTATTTTTCTGAAATGATACCCATAAATGGCAAAGGTGACGGCAAGGGAAAGCATTCGGGGGCGATGAAAGAGAGTCCACACAAGAATCCGCCAATAATGAAACCTTTCCTCACCGAAAATGCCCAGTCGAAGAACAGAGCGGAAGAAAGCGAGAAATCGCTGAATACTGGAGCACTCCCTTATGACAGGGGGGCGATACTCCCGGAGAAACACCTTGATTCGATTGTAATACTGCTTCGGTGAATAGATGTGCTCTATGATATGGGCATATCCCTCAGCCAGGACTTTGAAATCCATGCGGGTCACTATGTTCGTTGTGCCGTCGGTATTCCCCGACATTTGACCCAGCAGGCGCCCTTCTTTTTTGAGGCGATCGTAGAGCTTGGTGCCCTTTGGAGCCTGGAGAAGCCCCACCATGGCTGTGACAATTCCGCTTCTCTGAATGAAATCGATCTGTCTCTGGAAAACCGAACGGGCGTCGCTGTCGAATCCGACTATGAAGCCCCCTTGAACCTGTAAACCGGCGCGCTGGATTCGTTTGACGTCTTCCACCATGTCACGGTTTTTGTTCTGGTTCTTGTTGCATTCGGCAAGTCCGCTCTCCTCAGGAGTTTCGATGCCTATGAAGACGGCGTCGAAGCCGGCCTCCACCATCATCCGCATGAGGTGTTTATCATCGGCTAGGTTTATGGATGCCTCCGTGTTGAAGGGCATTCCTTTCTTGCCGTCTCTCCACCGGATGAGAGCCGGAAGCAGCTTGCTCTTGAGATATCCCTTGTTTCCTATGAAATTGTCGTCGACGAAGAAAACCGGACCCCGCCACCCCAGATCGTAAAGATTATCCAATTCCGTGATTATTTGTTCGGGTTGCTTCATCCTGGGCCGGTTTCCGAAGAGAACCGTGACGTTGCAGAACTCACAGTTGAAAGGGCATCCACGCGAAAACTGGACCCCGACCCCGCCGTACTGCCGCAGGTCGAGCAGTTCCCACTTCGGTGTGGGAGTTAGTCGTATGTCACAGAACTCTGATGTCTTGTAGACTCGCCCGGCGCATCCCGAGGCGAAATCTTCCAAAAAAGGAGAGAGGGTCAATTCCGCTTCGTTAAGGACGAAGTGATCGACATCCGGGAACTCTTCGTACTCGGCTGTAAACAGCGGACCCCCGGCAACCACGGTGAGCCCCGCCTCCTTGCATTTCGAAATGATCTGCCGCGCCGAGTCCCTTTGCACGGCCATGGCGCTGACAAAGGCGCAATCCGCCCAAGCTAAGTCGCTCTTGGCAATCTTCGTCACATTCAGGTCGATCAGCCTTTTTGGCCAACCGGCCGGAAGCATCGCTCCCACGGTCAATAAACCTAGAGGCGGATAGGCGCTTTTCCTGCGAATGAAACGCAAGGCATACTTGAAACTCCAGAACGTGTCGGGAAATTCGGGATATATTAGAAGTACCTTCATGGTTCTTATCCTACTCTCACATGCTTGAGGATCCACTGCGGCAGACTTCGCATGCTGTAATAGCTCGCCATAGTGTGATAACACGTCGAAGAACAATTGAGAAGACATTTTTTCTTCACTTCTTCCAATGGCTCGCGGCCGAACTTCGGTTTCCAGATCCTTCCCCAGTCGTGATTGTAGGTGATCAGATCGAAGCAGGGGGACAGCGTTCCGTCCGTTCTTATCAGGGCGCCGTTGTGTCCGGCACGACATTCCCATGGCTGCATGCGTCCCCGCATCCGGAGCTTGAACTCCCTCAGGTGGCCTATGGAATTAACCATGGGCCAGCCTTCCCGCTGTTTTTCGATCAGCCAGTCGAGGAGCATGTCCACCTCATGCCACTCCCTTTCCGTGATGCTGAGCATGTCGTCCAGATGACCGTAATGATCCACATCCACGAAGGTGTGCGGCGGCTCGTTGAGATGGTAATCCGTGCCGATGCGATTCTGATGAGCTATTTCGGTTAGCAGACGCACGTCCTTGATATTATTGCGGCAAATGTTGATGTTGAAGAAAAGAAGGTAACCGTATTTCTTCTGCTGTTCCACGAGGTAACGGAACTGAGGTTCGATATTCAGCAGGGACTTGGGCAGCCCTTTTCGGGGAGCAATGCAATCGACCGCGAGGTTGACGGCGGCAACTCCGGCTTTTCCGATTTCGTCGATGAACGGCTTGTCGAGAAGGTATCCGTTGGTGGGCAGATACATGAAGAAGCCTTTCTCAGCCCCGTACCTGATGGTCTCCACCACGAAATCTTTTCTCAGGGTTGGTTCGCCTCCCATGAGCGGGATCACGCGGCAGCCGACCGTCTTGAGCCAGTCCACGGCGCTCTGTGCAGTGTCGCGATCCATGCTGGGCACGGCCCGGTGACGATCGTTGTCGTTCTGGAAACAGTAGTGACAATCTATGTTGCAGCGCCATTCGGTGAAGAGATAACAAAGAATGGGCCTGAATTCATCGGCATGAATCAGAGAGTTGATGTAGGGGACGGCCCACCGGCGAAGAGCCCGAATCCCATTCAATATCTTGTAATGCCCGGTTCGCATTGCAGCCTCCAAAACGCCCCGAACAAATGGGATAAGTCTCCTTTCGAAACCAAACTTGACGTAATCCTAAGCCAGCAATGGGACAAAAGCGCGGTACGTCGCAACCCTCCGCCCCGCGCAATTCCGCTTCTTCCATTCCGTTATGATCTCAATCGGTTATATTAAATTGAGAAAAATATAGAAGGTTTCCCCCACCATGTCAAGAAGGAGGCCGTCTAGACCCGACGCAGGGCTTTAATCTGTTTCTCCGCCAGGGCTATTTTTTCTTCGATCTCCTCGATAACCAGGATCTGGTGGGGCCTGACAGAATGGGCGGGCAGGGCGGTTTCGCGATCCCTAAGTTCCATCTTCAGGGTTTGAAGGTCGGCGTCAAGATTTTTCCGGATTACACGGAGCTCCTCTTCCGCTTTGCGTACTTCCCGGACGAACTTATCGACTTTGCTCAAATCTTTTCGAAAACGGACAGGGGCTCCGAGGCTGTCCACCGCGTTGGTTTGAGAGCAACTGTCGGCCCCCGCCGGCATCACATGTATCAGCGAGTCACGGACATTGTGGGGGGAAAGCCCGCCTGCCAGGATAACCGGTATGGCGCTCCGGAGGACGAGTTTCTTGGCCCCATCACGGTCAGCGGACCTGCCGGTGAGGCCTATGAATCCTTCCACGGGTTCTTTGCCGAGCCATGTGTCGATGAGAAAGGCATCGCTGACCTGTTCCAGCGCTCCTGCGATTTCGTAAAGAGGAAACCCGGAACTCGCATCTCGTTCAGGCACGGGAATTGAGCGAACGACACCGATCTCCGGGAATTTTTCCTTGAATTCCCTCTGGAGATCAATGAAAGGATCGAGGTTTGCGATTCGACCGGAATCGTCGGTGAGGTTTTCGCAGAAGTGGATGAAGTGTGGGCGGTAATAGTCCACCGCATTGTACAACGTGTCCCTCGTGTGGAATAAAGGGATAATGCTGTTCTGAGTTCGCGTCCCTTCTGAAAGACGGACGACCTCCCGTATTTCGGGACTCTTCCAGTCTTCTTCGGACAGGATGACGCTCCCGATACGATCCACACCGAGGTCAATGCAGGCCCCAGCTTCCTGGGGCGTCTGGATTTCGTAAATTTGAACTATCACGGCTCAAAGCCTTCTTTCACCGCTTCCAGCATCCGCTCGTGAAGCAGGCCGTTGGTTGCAACGATTCCCCGGTTGCCGCTGAGTGTTCTTCCTTTCGAGAAGTCGAGCGCCTTACCCGACAAATCGGTCACCCTTCCCCCAGCCTCTTCCACGATGATCATGCCCGCAGCGTGATCCCAAATCTTCTCTTCGTAAGACTTCTTCGTCGGCAGGCGTAAATAAACCGTGCCTTCCCCTCTTGCTAGAAGGCCGTACTTGGCTTGGCTGTCCATTCGAAGGGGGGGACTTTTAGCACCGAGGGCCGCGACGATTCGGGCCATCTGGTCGTGAGAAGAGTGGGAAGGTTCAAAGGACTCGCAGAAAAGCGCTTCAGCCGGATCGGAGATAGGGGCAACCCGGATAGGTTTGTGCGCCGGATCTTGAAGCCCCCGCATGAAGGTGCCTTCTCCCTTTACCGCAACAAATAGACACCCGCGTGACCCCTGCTCCTTGAGGGAATAAAGGGGGAGGCTCGGGCAGCCCATGACTCCCAGAACGACGCTGCCCTCCTGAATCAGGGCGAGGGCAACGGCATACTGGTCTCCGCGCAAAAATCCCTTGGTTCCGTCTATTGGATCAAGCGCCCAGAAACTTCCGCTCGCGCCCCCCTGCGCCTTGCCCCGGTCGATGGCGCTGAAGATCGCTCCTTCATTCTCAAGCTGAGGTCTGAAACGGCGGACATATCCCAACACTACATCTTTCAGCTTCCGATTGCGAGTGTCCCTGAGAAGGGAGGAGTCTTCCTCGCTTACCAGAGGAATGTCTGGAAGGGTCGCCGCCAGGAGATCGCTCACAATCGCCTGGGCGCCGAAATCGGCCACAGTCACGGGGGATCGGTCTTCCTTGCTGACGACGCCTGCAGACAGATGGGCGGACTGCACTTCCGCGCAAAGCGAACAAGCCGTCAGTACGGCCTCGACGGCCGCGCGACGCTCATTGTCATAGCTCATTGCGCTCCACCTTTCATGAAATCTGTCGAAGCAGGTCTTGTATGTTTCATTGACAGGTCTAATCCTGTTTCATATAACAAAACCGGAACGACAGGGGTCCACAATAGCAGAGGCGGGCCTTGCCCGCCCCATATCTGCAAACAATAGAGTGCAACTTTAGGATAACTCGATATGCATCTCAAGAGAATAATGCTCTTTCCTGAAAAATACCCGACCTTGAACCATTACCCGTTCAACCACAGGATTTTTCAGGAGACCAGGAGCTTGAATTTCGCCACCCCCGTGACTTTCTTTGTGGGCGAAAACGGCACCGGCAAGTCAACCTTGCTCAGGGCCATAGCGCATAAATGCTACATTCATATATGGAAGGATTCAGACAGAGTTCACCTGGAAAAGAATCCCTATGAGGAAATGCTGTACCGTTTTATAACCGTGGAGTGGGTTGATGACGTTGTTCCCGGGTCCTTTTTCTCTTCCGAACTCTTCTCCCATTTCGCCCAGAATGTGGACGAGTGGGCGGAATCAGACCCTGAAATGCTCGATTACTTCGGCGGCAAGTCCCTCGTATCCCAATCCCACGGCCAGTCGCTCATGTCTTATTTCCGTGCCAGATACCGTCTCAAGGGTCTCTACCTGCTCGACGAGCCGGAAACAGCTCTTTCGCCGGGGAGCCAACTCGGTTTCGTCAAAATGCTCAAAGAGATGGCGGGAAAGGGCCATGCCCAGTTCGTAATTGCAAGTCATTCTCCCATCCTGCTCGCCTGCCCGGGTGCCACTATTTACAGCTTCGATGACATCCCGGTGAAGGACATAGCATACGAGGATACGGAGCATTACAGGGTCTACAAGAATTTCATGGAAGATCCCTCAAAATACCTATGAAGCAGGACAAAGACACTCCCAGGCCCGCTTCCACCGTGGTCCTGCTAAGAGAGGAACGCTCGGATCTCCAGGTCTATCTGCTCAAAAGGAGCGCCGGGAGCTGGTTTTTCCCGGGCAGCTACGTTTTCCCCGGAGGTGCGGTCGACTCGGAAGACACGACAAACGAATTCTGGTTGAAGCACGTGGACCTGGACCCGGCCCGGATAGAAAACAGGTTTGGAAAAAAACCGGCCGCCGAAGAAATGCTGGGATATTGCATTGCGGCGATCCGGGAGACTTTCGAGGAAGCAGGTGTCCTGCTCGGGCGGAAGAAGAACGGCGATTTCCCGAACACCTCGCCCTTGTGTAATATCCGCGAGGCAGGAAAGCTGGCGAGAGGATGGCTCGAGGAAAAGGCGGCTGAGGGAGAGTGGGTGCTTTCCCTTTCCCGGCTTTCCGGATGGAGCCACTGGATCACCCCGGAGGGTTTCCGCCCCCGCTTTGACACACGTTTTTTTCTCGCCTTCATGCCCGAGGACCAGGCGTGTGCCCCGGACATGCGAGAGACCACGCAGGGAGTATGGATCGAACCCCTTTCGGCTCTCGAAGGCAACATGAAGGGAGAAATCCCCCTCAGCCCTCCCACACTGGTGACTCTCCAGGAGCTGATTGCCTATCGCAGTTTCAAGGATTTCGAACAGGAATGGCATGAACGGTCCTGGGGCGAACCCCGTCTTCCTCGCCTGATCAGGCTCTCCAAAGGGGCGATCATCATCGAACCGTGGGACCCCATGATGCATGAAGAGATCGAGGTGGAAGAGGAAAGACTGAAGGAGCTTGTCCTTCAGCCCGGCCGACCCTTCTCCAGGCTCTGGCTTCATGAGGGGATATGGATACCGGTGGGAATCTGAGATGGTGAAGGAGCAGAGTCGGATAAATGCCCGATATTACCGCTACGTAATTTCCGGAACAATTTTCCTGAGCTACATTCTGGTCTATTTCCATCGCCTCTGCCCCGCGGTAATAGCGCTGGACATGCAGGAGGCTTTCATGGCGAGCGGGACTCTGCTTGGTGTTCTTGGTTCAGCCTATTACTATCCTTACGCCCTAATGCAGCTTCCCGTCGGGTTGCTGGCCGATTCCTGGGGACCCAGGAAGACGGTCGCATCCTTTCTCCTTCTCGCCTGTATCGGATCCATCATCATGGGACTTTCTCCAAACATAAGTGTGGCAGTCCTGGGCCGCATTCTGGTGGGTTTCGGTGTTTCGACCATCTTCGTGTGCAACTTCAAACTACTCGCAGAATGGTTCACTCCCAGGCAATTTGCAGTGATGGGTGGTATTTTCATGGCTGCGGGAGGAATCGGCGTGCTTTCCGCTAGCGCTCCCCTCGCATGGATCAGCAATATCATCGGGTGGCGGATGACACTGGAAATCGTCGGCGTGATAACTCTAATCATGGCCTCCCTGGTGTATCTCGTTGTGCGTGACAGACCCGAAGAGAGGGAAGTGCCGTCCCTCTATTCTCAGGATGTGGAAGTTTCGGATAAGAGCATCGGTCTTTGGGAGGGAGTGAGGCAAGTGCTCACCGCGCCGCGATTTTGGCCCTTGGCAATATACGCGTTTGCCGCCATCGGAACTTTTTTTTCTGTTGCCGGCCTCTGGGCAGGACCTTATCTCATGCAGGTCTACAGTCTGAGCAAACCCGAAGCAGGCGCCGTTCTTTCAATGTCAGCTTTTTCCCTCATTGTGGGAAGTCCTTTGCTGAGCTGTCTTTCCAACGTGGCGGGCCGAAGAGCCGTATTCATCGGGTGCAGTTGCCTGTTGATCCTTGTCTTCGGCTTTTTTTCTTTTTTTCCTCAAGGCCTGCCTTTGTTCTTGATCTACCTTCTGTTCTTCTGTTTCA
>Ga0068714_10000741_pt1 | contig 57410 bp, 53 predicted proteins | sample MTBNYHSulfiMetaG_FD_62988 | JGI IMG/M metagenome (GOLD analysis project Ga0068714, IMG submission 62988) | Enrichment culture microbial communities from rom New York Harbor, USA that are MTBE-degrading - MTBE-NYH (New York Harbor Sulfidogenic)... | ecosystem: Environmental > Aquatic > Marine >... | reverse complement strand
TCATCTTTCTAAGATTCGGTCTGAGGAAGTGAAGCGAATGATGGGGCGGGTTGAATGTGTCGTGGAGCCTGATTTGGAGAAGACCTTTCCGAAACAGTGGCCTGCCACGGCTGAAATCTTCATGAAAGATGGGAAGAAGTATTTCACCAGGGTGGAATATTGCAAAGGCGATCCTGAAACCCCCCTCTCTTGGGATGAGTTGATTGAAAAGTTTAATGATCTAAGTGGTCGGTTCATAACTAAGGAAAGACGGTTAGAGATTCTGGATGAGGTAAGAAACCTTGAAAAAATTCCTAATTTCCAGAAGTGGTCTTCTATTCTTTTGTGAGATAGTAGAACAATTTCGGTAATTTTTATAAGACGAATACATAATATACGGCGCTATCCCAGGAGATGGTATTCGGAGCCGCTCTGGATGTTTTGGACCCTGAGCTGCTCTATCCAAACGATCTCATCCTCCAATTGAACAATATGATTTTGACTAGCCATTCGGCTTTCGCCTCAGTAGAAGCTAATTTAGAATTGCACAAACGGCTCGTTGAAGGAGTCATCCGAGTATATAGTGGAGAGTGGCCTCGAAATTTTGTCAATCCTCAGGTAAAAGACTTGTTCAGGGCGAAGTACGGGAAGGGAATTTCTTGAGCCAGTATCGTTCTAAGTATCGTTCTAAGGAATTAGAGCTTTCTTACTATGGGTGGATCGTCGTAGCAATGGCATTCCTAGCTAATCTCGTCGGTTATGGTCTGGTCTATAGCTATGGTGTTTTTTTAAAACCGGTGAGTAATGAATTTGGATGGAGCCGGTCTATGACAGCTGGCCCATTTGGATTTTATGCCATTTTCCATACTCTATTGGCTCTCTTAGCTGGAAGGCTGTGTGATCGATTTGGCCCAAGGCTTATCCTGGCCATAGGAGGCTTTTGCCTTGGACTCTCGATGATCCTAATGAGGAATGTAACAACCATCTGGGATCTCTACCTCTTCTTTGGACTTTTTTTTTCAATGGGGATTGCAGGGGAATATATCCCAGTAATGTCCACTGTTTTACGATGGTTTAAGGTTAGGAGAGGATTGGCCACCGGGTTGACCGCTGCAGGAATGGGCACCGGATCGCTGGTTTTTGCTCCTCTGTGCGCATGGTTAATATCATCCTATGGGTGGAGAACGGCCTACACCGTTTTAGGGATTCTTGCTTGGGCGATCTTCATACCAATTGTAAAGCTTATAAAGCAGGTTCCTCGTGAATCCATGGAGTTGGGAAAACATGACGGACTTTCCTTTTGCGAGGCCTTTCGGAGGAGAGCTTTCTGGGCTTTAGGTTTTTCCTGGTTTTTCATCGCCCTTGCCCTGTGGGCGATGAATATCCATATCGTCCCGATGGCTACTGATCGAGGGGTGTCAATGATGACCGCTGGGATTCTAGGGGGCGTGATCGGAGCCACGAGTATCATTGGAAGAATCAGCTCAGGTTTTTTCTCGGATAAAGTAGGTAGAAAAAGGATCTTAATTACGGAGTTCACCTTTCAATTAATAGCTGTCGTCTGGCTTCTCTTTTCTAAGGAAGTATGGATGCTTTTCCTCTTTGCGATTTTATTTGGACTCAGTTCAGGAGGATGGGCAGGTGTGATCGCCGCTCTTCCCGCTGACTACTTTGGTATCAAAGCTACGGGCTCAATCCTGGGATTTATTTTTATTTTAGTTGGAATGGGTGTGGCGATTGGCCCTTACCTGGGAGGATATATTTTCGATACCACTCATTCGTATAATTATATGGCGGTCATGTGCATCATCGCAAGCATTCTTGCGATCATCTCAGCTTCCTTTCTCGGACCTCCAGGACGGATTTCCCCCTCTCATGGAGGTCGATAGGGAGGGACTCATAAATACTTAGAAGAGACTCTATTCACGACCTATCCACTTTTGGTAAATGATCTTGACGACAATGGGAGTAGGGGGGAGGCTACATTTCTAATCGCGGAGAGCAAGAAAAACTTATAGAGAAGTGTAACCAAATTGTAACCGTGTTAACCGATAATCATCCAAGATAACCTAAGTTATTCCAACATGCGCTCTGTAAGTGCTTGATATTTAACGATCTGAAAATGATGGAAAATCGCCTAATGGTCGGGTTACGACTTAAAATCCCTCGCTGAGGCTACAACCTATCTTTCTTATCTTTACATCTAAAAATTGAACTTTCCGAAAAAATGCCGCATTCCTATTATTCTTTTTCTAAATCGCCAATCACTTCCTACTCTTCGTAAAGTCACCATTCTTGAAAAGTGAATAGCTGCTATGAACCTTCTGCTCTCGACACCTCAAAAAAGCGAGGATTTGATTTCCATATATTCACATTGGATACATGCATAGAAGTAATCCTCAGTTCAAGATATCATCGTTGAGCAACGATTAGTAGGTACAAATCAGAAGTTAATGTTTAGCCAGATATTTTTTCTGACTCCTTTCTTTTCTGCTCTCCCATCAGAATGGTGGCCAGGAGTGCAGCGATTAAGGCCATGACGGCGCCGAAGGAGAAAGCCCATTGAACCCCAATCGTCTTCCAGATCAGTCCCATCAGAAGGCTTGCTGGAAGCGCTGCCATTCCGATGAAGAAATTGTAAATACCATAAGCGGTTCCCCGTTTTGACTCCTCTACGAGATCTGCCACCCAAGCCCTCTCGGTCCCTTCCGAGAGACCGAAAAAGAGGCCATAGATAAAAAAGAGAAGCCAAATATGATAGGCTTTCGATGCAAAGGCAAATCCCAAGTAGACGAAGCCATAGACCGTCCACCCGAGGACCATTACCTTTCTCCTTCCAATTCGATCAGAAAGAGCACCTCCCGGGATTGAAAAGATCGTTTTGGAGAGGTGAAACAAAAACCAGAGAATGGGAATGGAGACGATATCGATTCCGAGGTCTTTTGCACGAAGAAGGAGGAAGGCGTCACTCGAGTTTCCAAGGGTGAAGAGGGTGATGATGAGAAGAAAGTATTTGAACTTCCTGTTCCAGTTCTTCCATTGGAGTCTGGGGGGAGGGGGGGATGAAATCTTTTCCCCCCTGATGTCGGTCACCCCTCGATAAAGGATCAACAGGCAGAATAATGCAGGAATGAAGGAGAGAAGGAAGATCGCTCTGAGATTCTTCGTCAAACTCGCCATCAGCAGAGAAGCGATGAGAGGACCTACCATGGCTCCAGCATGGTCCATCGCTCTCTGGAAACCAAAGGCCTTCCCCCTTTCATTCTCGCCGCAGGATTGCGAGAGTAAAGCATCTCGAGGCGAAGCCCTCACCCCTTTGCCGATGCGGTCAAAGAAACGAAGAAAAAGAACATGGAAGGGAGAAGTGACCAATCCTATAAAGGGCCGGGTGACGGAAGCAAGAGAATATCCGAAAAGGATGATCCCCTTTCTTTTCTGATAGCGGTCCGATAACCATCCGGAGAAAAGTTTTAGAAAACTTGAGACACTCTCGGCGATCCCTTCAATAATTCCTACAAAAAGAATACCTGCTCCCAGCACCTGAGTCAGAAAGAGAGGAAGAAGGGGATAGATCATTTCACTCGAAATATCATTAAATAGACTGACCCATCCCAGGTTTCTGACATTCTTCGAAAGACCGAGAAAAGACTTTTGGCCCATCAGCACCCCAAAAAGGGTTCGAGGGCTCAAGGATTCGAGGGGTCAAGTTTTTTAAATTTTTTCACTCGAACCCTTGGACCCTTAGCTCCTTGAACCCTTTTTTTGTGTTCTCATAGATTTTTAAGATTTCATCACGAGAAAGCGGTTTGAGTTCTTTACGGCCTTTCGGGTCTATCTTCAGCACCCTCGCTGGCCCTTTCTTCACCTTCCCGATGATACTCAAAGGAATAGAATATTTTCTAAAGGCTTTTTGAATGGGAGAAAAATCTGATGGAGATGCGGTCAAAAGCAGTGCTCCAGATGCAATGACGCCAAGAGGGTTTAGCCCAAATGCCTGGCAGAGGATACGGGACTCCCTGTAGATTAAGACTTTTTCAAAATCGATTTCTATCTCTTTCTCGGAAGCCCATGCCACCTCGATCAAGCCATTGGTTAAGCCTCCTTCTGTCGGGTCGTGCATCGAATGGATGGATGCGGCCTGACAAGCAATCCGGGCGGATTGAAGAATATCGATCCCCGGATTGAAAATAAACCTCTTTGCCTTCCGGATCAAGGCAAAGGAGATGCCTTTTTTTAAAAGTTCCGCCTCCTTTTCCCTCGCGATGATCGAAGTTCCCTCAATGCAGATTCCCTTGACCAGGAGAAGGAGGTCTCCAGCCCTTGCACCACCTGTGGTAACCAGTTTATTTTTTTTAACCTCTCCAATCATATGACCGGAGAAGATCATCCTTTTGATCCCGGGAGTTATTTCTGTATGACCGCCAATAAAGGAGATTCTAAACCGGCGACAGGCATTGTGGATCTGTCGGAAGACTTTTTCGATGATCCTAAGATCTGACCCTTCTGGAAAGAGAAGGGTTGCTAAAAACCATCTGGGGATGGCTCCCATCGTTGCAATATCATTCAGATTGACCATCACTCCGTAATATCCAATCTCTTCCGTAGTAAAAGTGATGGGATCGGATGATACCACCCAATAACGATCTGTATTATCTCTCAGATCAATGACGGCGGCATCTTCACCAATCTTTGGACCTACGATGACCTGAGGATCGAGAAGGGTGTTTCTTTCTAAGAATCTCTTCAGAAGATCGATGTCCAATTTTCCGGTCTTCAAGATTTTTGTCTCCTGTTTCAAGGCATCTCCTCCAAAGGCATTAAACCAAATTTTATTAAGAGGTGCAAGCCTTGTTTCGTGAAAGATGAATCAAGGGTGGATTAATTTTGTACGGGTTCTTTCGAAGGGATCAGGGTTTTAGGACCAATTCGATCTGGGGAGCATTCTTGTCAATTTTTATTCCTACCGAGGACGAGCAATAGGCACACAGATATTCGTACTCATCCCCTTCAGGTAAGACCAAAAGTAATCTCTTTCTGACTGGCACAGCGGCCTTACACCTGGGGCAGTAAAGGGAGGTTGCTTCGAACTCTTCGTAACCTGGTTTCTTCATAACACTCATTATAAGAAAAGATGGGCGCTGGGACAATGGTTTTTAAGCTTTTTTGAGATTCGTTTTTGAAATAGTTCACGGGAATAGATCCTTTTATTTAAGGAATCCTTATCGTATATAAAGTTGTTTGAGGGTTCCTTCATCCATGATATTGCCAATAGGCAGGACATAAAATCTATGTAGCGCCAATCTAACCATATAAATTTATTAGCTAATTTTAGTGGAAAGAAATTATTATAATATTTATTATATTTTCCTTGACATCTCCAATCGCTTTTTTATAAGATAACCCCACTTCATGCGGTTTTTATGAATAAAATTAAGCGAGATATATTCTTGTTTCAGCCTGTCAATAGGACTCACAGGATGTCCGGCCAGGTCATCGAACGGATTAGAATTGTTATTGTCTCAGGTTGTTTTAAAGTAGGAGATAAAGTAGCTTCTAAAAAAGGACCGACGTCTGAGTTTAGTCGTGTTACGGAGATTCTTACATGAGTTTTGTATGTCACAGGTAAGAATCTAAAAAAGTGAGGAGATTCGATATGGGAATTAAAGTTGATCCAGAAAAATGTGTTTCATGTATGGCTTGTGAATTGGCCTGTGGTTACCACAGGGATGACGGATTTGCATTACTTTCATCCTGTATCATGGTTACTCGGGGAAGGGAAAAGAAAGATTATTCTGCGGTGGTCTTGAAGGAGGAAGAAAATCTGGTTATTGCTCGACCTGAAGGATTAGAGATTAGGAAGCTCGGCTCAACTGGAGAGGCTGATCAAGGCAGAGAAAAAGAGGATGCCTCAGCAAAACCATTGCTGCTAAGAGAGCCTTGCGATCTTTGTAGTGATCGGGGAGACGGTCCTCTGTGTCTTCAATTCTGCCCTGTCAATGCAATCTCGATGGATTAATCAAAGGAGAGAGAGATGGAATATTTATCAGCAAATAAGATAACGATTGTTGATTTGGGAACATCTAAAACTGTGCAGAAAGAACTCGATGAAGATCTGGTGAAAGAGAATATAGGCGGAGCAGGAATCACGGCCACTCTTTATGAGGAATATCAGGATGAAGATCCCATTATCTTGGGAACAGGACTATTGACGGGTACCCTTGCTCCCGCATCGGCTTTAGGGTTGATTACGGCAAAAAACCCTTTAACCGGTAAGGTTTGCCATGCCCCCTTCACCCTTTACGGAGGAGTGGAGTTAAAATATTCCGGATTTGATTATGTCGTGATCAAAGGTAAATCTCAAAAGCCTGTTTATCTATGGATTCATGACGGTGTAGCGGATGTCCATGATGCCAAGGATGTTTGGGGAAAGGATGTCTGGTCTTCTACAGAAACGATTCGAGAGTTGATGGGAGATCAACTCATTCAAGTCCTGGCCATTGGAAAAGCAGGGGAGTCTGAGTCCGATTTTGCTCACGTGTGTATCAATTATTGGGCCAGTGGTGATCGATGGGGATTTGGTCAACTCTTTGGCCAGAAGAAGCTGAAATTGGTCGCCTTAAGAGGAATGAGTCTCTTGGAAATTGCAGATGCCGAAGGATTTGTCCGAGAGTGTAAAGAACTCCTTTCAACAATAAAGAAAGGACCTTTTGCAGGAAAGAAGGGGATCGGAGAATTAACGGCTGCCATTGGAGAAGATATTGGAAAATGGCTGGAGCCTATTATTCATAGACATCTATCCTGTTTCAATACCCCTGTCCCTACCAATACCTTTGTCTTTCTTGATGAAGACCCTAAACTCCTGAAGGAGAGTGAAAAGAAAGAGCCTGGTTTTTTACTTTCGGATATCTATGGTTTGCTGGGATTTAAGAAATTGGGCTTATCTGCTGCGGATGCCTGTGCTCTGCTGAAAGAATGTGCAAAATATGGGATCGATGCTGTTGCCGTTTCGGAGTTGAGCCAAAAAGCGGGCAAGAAGAAACCCGATGAGATCAAAAAGTTTTTTTCTGGATTAAAAGGGGCTTTGGAGAGTTTGGGAAAAGGAAAGTTTAGCCCTTGGTGTCCAAAATTTGGTCTCCCTGCCAATGAATGGGATAGAAGGCAGGCTGTGGCCTATATTTTTGGGATCCATCCTATTTTTGCCCTGATGTCTCCAGAACTGAGTGAAGAGAAATTAATTGAGCTGGCCAATCTTGGGACCGGGTTAGGATTTACTTCAGAGATATTGGACAAGGTGATCGCTGACATTTCGAAGTGATTTCAAAAATGCGTTGAGTGTTTGGCGGTTGGGCAGACCCTTTTGGCTTTTAAAAATTCAAATATGTCTCTTATTTCAACTCGTGATCGTCTTTCCTATTCTCCCCCAATAGGCATCTATACGGGAAGCGGTGCTTCTCACTCATGGCTCTGGTTTGTTCAGATCCTTGACAGGATGGGTTTTTATAATGTCCATTTTGTTGATGAGAAAGATATCCTATCAAACGCGTTAGAACCCCTCCATGTATTACTCATGTCAGGAGGAGACACCTTTGCCATCGCAGAAAGCCTTGGAGCAGAGGGCTCAGATCAATTGAGGCATTTTATAGAAGGAGGAGGACTTTATATCGGCACCTGTGCCGGAGCCTATCTTCCGCTGAAGTCCTCGATGGATTTCCTGAATCAATTTAATTTCATCAATGTAAAAATCTCGAATATTTCAAGAAGACTTTCAGAACCTGAACGACCGTTGGTCCAGAAAGTTGCCTGCAGTTCATATGGTTGTGATTTTGTCTATCATGTGGTAAGAGAAGAAGTTGTTTTGGAAATGGCAAATGGCTATCAAGCCAATGGGAAAAAAGAAATGATCGCCCCCCTTTATGGAGGGCCCGCAATGTTACCCTCAAGGGATATTGAACCCATCGCCACGTATCAAGGCTTTACTAAGAGGACAAAATTTCTTGTTGAAAAAGAATTGGCTCAAAAAACCCTGGTGGGAAATATTGCCGTGGCCAAAAAATCGATGGGAAAAGGTCATCTCTATATCTTCGGACCTCACTTTGAGCATCCCCATTATCCCACATGCAACCTTTTTCTTGCAGAAATTATTCGTAAAAAGCAGAATGGGAGGCTTTGCCCGATTCAAAAAGATTTTTATGGACACTCAGTGAAAGGAGAGACCTTGAGAAATTTTTTGAGGGATTTGAAAAGAGAAGTGAGCAACTCGCGCATTGCCGTTTCGGGAATGAGTGACTTTACGATAAGCTGGTTGATTGGAAATAAATATTATGAACCGGAAAAAATACAAGTTTTCTTAGAAGTCCTATGGAAACGTTTGACCTATTTGGAATCGGGAGGAGACGGGGCGTTTGATCTCCGAGACCCCCATGGGATGATCAGCAGGCTGAAGGGGATTACCGATGTCCTGAGGAAGACGAAAAAAGGGATCGATCGGGGTGAGACCACGAATGGATTGGCTGAAGACCTTTTTTTAAATCTAAAAAAGGTCACCTCTGATTTATTAACGGTTTATTTTAGTAGAAAGAGGATGGAATCGATTAGGTCACAAGCATAGAATTGGAACCTCTCACTGAGGAGTCTTCTTATGTTTCGAAAAGCAATGTGGATGCCCATCATAGCCATTTTCATCATGATACAATTTGAAACCTCTGCGTATGCAACCGTCGAATATGTGAAAGAATTTAAAAAGGAACCCAAAAAATTGTGTGTCCATTGCCATGTAGATCATGCGTATCCTGGCAAGAGTTTCTATGAAGCAGAGAATCTTTACAAATGGGTCTTCATGTGGATCACCGGTGGAGTTGCGGTGGTGATCTTTTCTTACGGAATGTTTGCCAAGTTATTGATCTGGAGAAAGGGCAGAAAGGATCGTCATTCAAGAAAGAAGAAGATCAAAGTCCTTAAGTTTCTATTTTACGATGCTTTTTTACAGAAAGGAATCCTTCATTTGAATCCTCTCCGATGGGTGAATTATATGACCCTGTCCATGGGTTTCTCCGCTTTGTTCATTCTGATGTTATTTATTTATGGATATGTGATTGCCGCCCATGTAAGGACCTTTGGGATTCCCTCCATGGGAGGGAGAATTTTGGATTTTCTGATGGACTTTTTAGGATTGAGCATCCTGGTCGGTGTCATTCTCTCGGCGCTGAGGCGATATGTATTCAAACAGCCCCAACTGAAGACAGAGACAAGGGATAATGTCGCCCTTTTCTTTATCTTCCTAATCGTCGTCACAGGTTTTTTATTAGAGGCTTTTAGGATTACTGTCCTTCCTTTTTCACTAAAGCATAGCGCTTCTTTCGTGGGGTTTACTCTTGCTCTTTTGTTTCGTCCTCTACCTTTGAGTTGGACCACCTTCCATTTTTATTTGTGGAATTTTCATTTTCTCCTCGCTTTCGCTTTCATCGCTTATGTTCCATATAGTAAATTTGTTCATATTGTTACCTGTCCTGTGACAGCAACGGTTTCGAGAAGATAGGAAAGGGAGAAGCATCCATGGATGAAAAGAGTGCTATCGAGATAAAAAATCCAACCCCATCCGTTTCTCGAAGAAAACTTCTGAGATTCATCATGGCCTTTCTCGGCCTTTTTGGTTTAGGGGCTTTCTTTTCATCAATCATTGCTTTCCTGACCCCTCCCCGCAGTGCATTAAAAAAGGTTGGAGGTTGGCAAGTCGTGGGGAACCTCTCTGAATTTAAAGAAAGTAGTCTGGTCAAAACCTATTTCGGGTTGCCTGTCATATTAATAAAAAATGGCAAAGGCCTTCTTTCATTTTCTACCATCTGTCCTCATCTGGGATGTATTGTGAAGTGGGATGAAAAGAAGAAATGGTTCATCTGTCCCTGTCATGATGCGACTTTTGATGAGGGCGGGAAGGTTCTCAAAGGGCCCGTTAAACCTTATAACCTTCTTCCCATGGAGATTAAGGTGGAAGGGGAGATGATATCCGTAAAGCTCCCCGAAGATAAACTTCCAGGATATCCTTCATGGTTTAGAATTACGATGATCAGCGGAGTATAGAGATGGGGAGTTGGATAGCGAGTATTTCCCAGTGGGCTGAAGAGAGATGGAATTTGAAGAAGGGGTTAAGCCCCATTCTGGATACGGAGGTCACCGAATATAAAACGAAGATGAGATTCTGTTGGGGAGGGATGACGTTTGCGCTCATCGTTCTCGAGTTGATCACTGGTGTCTTCCTCGCCTACTATTATCAGCCCAGTGTCAAAGGTGCCTTCCAGAGCATTGCCTTCATCACGGACCAAGTCTATCTGGGGTGGTTGGTCCGAGGAATCCATCATTATGCCAGTTATCTGATCATCGTCACCGTGGTGGTCCACATGATGATCGTCTTTTTTCGAGGGGCCTACAAGCCGCCTCGGGAGATGACCTGGGTGAGTGGAATTTTTCTCCTTGTGTTATGTTTCGCCTTTTCTTTCACAGGATATTTATTGACTTGGGACCAGAGGGGATATTGGGCGACGAGAATCGGAACGGGCATGGCCAGTGAGCTCCCAATCATTGGGGATTATCTGATGATCTTTCTTCAGGGAGGATATGGAGTGAAACAGCCAACGATCACCCGTTTTTTCATCTCCCATGTGATCGTTCTTCCCGTGTTTCTCATCGGCTTGCTCGTGGCCCATTTTCTGATGATTCGCCGTCAAGGGGTCAAAAAACCGTTTTAGGGAGAGATTCATGGAGGAAGGAAAACAAAGAAAACCGACTTTCTATCCAGACCAATTTTTTACAGAAATGATCATTTTTCTGTTCATCATCGGAGTGGTCGTCACCCTTTCCGTCATTTTGCCTATTGGGTTCGAAGAGGAAGCAAACCCATTGGTCACCCCTTCCACCATTAACCCGGAGTGGTATTTTCTCTGGTTATTCCAAGTCATGAAACTGGTCCCTCCGACCATTGGAGTGTTAATCCCTTTCGTCATCTTAGCCATTTTAATCCTACTCCCTTTTATCGATACCAAAGAGATCAATACGTTTCGCGAGCACCGGTGGTTCATTTTTGGAGGGATATCGGCCCTCGTTCTTATATTTATTTTAAGCATCTGGGCTACGTTAGGAGAATAAAAGAGATGAAGACATCCTGGCACAACTCTCTTCGGATCATCCTCTGGCTTATTTTCATGTTATTTTTCCACCCCGCGATTTTTGGGGGAGAGACTTTGGCTGAAGAAAAGGTTGAAATCTCACCCGGCGAAAAACTCTACCGGGAACATTGTCTCCGTTGTCATGGTGAGTTGGGGATCGGAGGGCAGGGAAATTTTGGTGCTAAAAACCCTGCCAGCGGTATCATCCCTTCCTTGAATACGGGTACGATTAAACTGGCATTAACCACGGATAAGTTTGGGGACGTCTTGAACCGAAAAACCATGAAAGAATTTATTCTAAAGGGTTCGAAGGTGGAGGGGACGGAATCCACGATTTCCCAGCCTGTTTTCAAAGAGAAGTTGACAGAAGCCCAAGTTGATCAGATATTAGACTATGTGGCGACGCTTCCGGATACTCGTCCCATCCGCTATACAATTCCTCGGCTTCTATTCCTCGGTGGGTTCTGGATCTTCTTAGGATTGGTCGTATGGAGCATTCAAACAAAGAGAAAGATTCTTAATTCAGTGGACTGCCCTAAGATCCCGATTGGCCATTTCGATAAACTTCGATTGATAGAACTCGATGCGTGTACCAGTTGTGGTGAATGTGTTACGTGGTGCCCAGTCTATCTCCAGGATGAAAAAGAAGCGATCACCCCTCGAAAAAAGATCGCTGATTTTCGAGAACTGGTCAAAGCCCAGTATAGCCCTAATGCCGTTTTCTTTGATTGTAATCCTGTGGATCCTGAGTCGATTAAAGATTTTACCAAGAGCCTTTACGAATGCAGTACCTGTGGTCAATGTCACATCGTCTGTCCGTCGCGAATCGACACCGTAGAGCTTTGGGAGAAGATTAGGCGATGTATCGTCGACCTTGGTTTTGGGCCCTTGGAAAATCAGACCCCTTTAGTCAAAAATACCAAGGCTTATGACAATCCCTGGGGGCAACCTCGTTCGAGCCGAGCTCACTGGGCGAGAGCAGGAAAGAAAGATAAGACACTGATCGCGCCCCCTAAAGAGATCAAACAAGGTGCGGAGATCCTCTACTTTGTGGGTTGTACGGCATCTTTCGATGCGAATTTAAGGGAAATTGCGATCAATACGACCAACATCTTGAATGCCCTTGGGTTGAATTGGGGGTTTTTGGGAAACCAGGAAAAATGCTGCGGTAGTGTTCTCTTAAGAATGGGAGATAAGGAGTTTGAAAGAATTGCATCTGAAAATATTAAGATGTTTAATGAATTGGGGATTAAGACATTGGTCACTTCTTGTGCAGGATGTTTTAAGACCATCAAACAAGACTATCCTAAAGTCGGAGAATTAAACTTCGAGGTGATACCATTTGCAACGTTGCTGTTAAGACTGATCAAGGAGGGAAAGGTAAAGTTCAGTAAAAAATTGGACATCAAAGTCACCTATCATGACCCATGCCATATGGGAAGGGCAAGTGGTGAATATGACGATCCAAGAAAGGTCCTTGAGGCTCTTTCAGAAGCAGGAGTCGAATTTGTTGAGATGGAAAGGATAAGAGAAAATTCGAGATGTTGTGGTGCTGGAGGTGGTTTAAAAGCAGGTTATCCTCAAGTCCAGCAGAAGATGACGATTGAAAGGGTAAAGGATGCAGAGCGAACGGATGCCACCGACCTGATCTCCACATGTCCCTTCTGTTATCAAGGCCTTCAAAAGGAGATCCTCTCTATGGGTTCTTCGATTCGGATGAGAGACCTCGTTGAATTGGTCGCCTTAGCCATGGGTCTACCCTCCACACGAATTAGCAAAGAAGACGAGACGAAAGAGAATTAAATCCTACCTCGCAAGAAATATTTGGTTTAAAAAATATTGAACGGCTGATGCGATCCCTTTTTCTGATATTTTTTTATACCGAGCCATTTCATTAGGGATGATTAAAATCAAAGAATATAAAAAGTATACCTACTGGCTTCAGGAAAAAGAATTTCGTGATTTAGAAAATCATTGGAAGCAGGAAGGGATGAGGCTGGTAGAGGCGAAGAATGCCGCCTGTGACCCCTTGTCAAAAGAGGTAGAGATTGGCTTTGTGCCCTTGGAGGCCTGGGGGAAAAATCCGTTCTGCAAGAGGCCATCCTCTTGGTATAAGGCTTCACCTTTTACGGGCAAGATTTTGGTGATTACTTCTTTTGATCTTCAGGAATATCATGTGACTCCTGAAACGGTCATTCGAGAATGCCGATTCCGACCTCCCATACTACCCAACAGAGAAGAGAAGCTGAGGCTGGTCGATCGAGAGCGTTATCAGCAATCAAAGCCCGGGGAGTGGGAGGATATTGATGCAGAGAGTCCCGAACTTCACAATCAGTGGTTGAGAGCCATAGGACTGAGAGGGGTTTCCTTTGAGGAGTTATTTATTACCCATCGGGCCAATCATGCCAATTTTATTGAACCAACCTATTTTATCGTTGAAGGGAATGAATCTGTTCCTTATTCCATTGATAAGACTTTTTACATCTGTTCCGTGTGTCTCGAATTTTTCAATATCATCGGTGCGAACTTTAGAAAGAAATACGTTGTCCCCTGTCCGGGGGCTGTTTTATACGCTGGAATGATCACCAACCGATATTACGAAGTCCTCCAGCCTTAATCCATTTTTAAAATTCTTCTAGCTTCATACCCCAAACTAAATTCCATCTGAAAAATAGGTGCCATTATTTTTCAGTATCAATTCAACTGTCTCCCAAATTAGCATAGAATTTCTCTTGACAAAAATTTAAAAAAATGCAATGTAAAACTAAATAATGAAAATTAATTGCAATATATGCAAAAGTTCATTCTGGAGTGAGATTGAGAGCCACAAGGGGTAAGCCGACCCAAGGATATAAAACTCTTAAAGATTTAGCTAAGATTACCTCTCTTTTTAATACCCTTCAAATTGAAGAAAGGAGTGTAACCGAAATTTCGAAAGCGCTTGGTATGTTGCCGAGTAAAGTATCGCGGATGATCAAAACATTAGAGAATGAAGGATTTTTTGAAAAGAATTTAGAGAATGGGAAGTACCGTTTGGGAGTACAATTTTTCGAATTAGGGATGGCCTATGTGTTTAACTTCCCGTTAAGGAAAGTGTTGCGCCCTCATTTAGAACAGATTTTCAAAGAACTTAACTTTACAACCAGTTGGGGGATACTTAGGAACGATAAAGTCGTCGTTGTGGATCGAATTCAGAATCTGAATATTGACCTTCTGGCACACCGTATCGGATTGAATTTACCAATTCATAGTACATCGATTGGGAAGGTCTTACTGGCTTACTTGCCTGAAAAGGAACAAAATAGGATTCTGAAAACTAACAAATTGATAAAATTCACTCATGCCACCATCGTTGACCAAAAGTTAATCAAGAAACATTTAAAACTCATTCGCGGAAGAGGCTACGCTACGGATGAGGGAGAAACACACGAAGATTTAAACTGTATGGCTGCTCCGATAAGAGATGGGAGTGGTCAAGTGATTGCTGCCATCAATTTGATGGATGAAAAGAAACGGACTCGCGCAGAAAAGTTATTTGGTTTTGCCGACTACTTGAAAGAGAAAGCCTTGTTCATCTCTCGTCAGCTTGGTTATAGAATTAATTTGTAGAGAAAACCCCTTATGTTGGTTCTTGGCATTGTTGGAAGTCCGAGAAAAAATGGTAATACAGAGATTTTAATGAAAGAAGCCCTTGAAGTTTGTAAGAAGGAGGGCTTACAAACAGAACTCATCCATTTAGCCGATTTGCGTATCGAGCCTTGTAATGAATGTATGGTCTGTAAAAAGGAAAAGATTTGTCCCATAGGGGACGATTTTCCTTCCCTGTATGAGAAAATGCTTAAGGCAGATGGAATGATTCTGGGCTCACCAGTTTTTTTCAGCTCTGCCACTCCAGAAATAAAAGCCCTGATTGATCGTGCTGGTTATTTGGGAATTGCCCAAGATAGGCCTTTTGAGAGAAAGGTGGGAGGTGCCATTATCGTAGGAAGAAGAGCGGGACATAACTTCACTTTTGCAGAACTGCTCTTCTTCTTCCTTTACCATGGAATGATCATTCCGGGTTCTACTTACTGGAACGTTGGTTTTGGTAGGGATGTCGGTGAGGTATTGCATGATGAAGAGGGGATTCGGACCATCCGTGAGTTTGGAAAGAATCTCTCTTGGTTAATAAAGAAACTCAAATAGGAGGTATAGGGTGATGGTCAATGATTTATATGATGCGATTTGGTTTGGTGGAGGAGCGGCTGGGAGATTTGGGGCTGCTTTCCATAAGGCGTTGGGAGGGAGACCCTTAATTGTGGAGATGCATCACTTGGGTGGAGAATGTCACGTTTGTCGATGTGCCTTTGAAAATTTCGTTGCTGACCAGTCCTCCATGGCTGAATTGATGAAATTATACTCGGGGAAATCTTGGTATCCAAAGTTAAATTTGAAGACCATCAGTATGGCGAAGGCTGTTGAAACCTACAGAAAAGTTGGCCAACCGGCCTTTGCAGACACTATGAAACATCAGACCGAGCTCCAGCTCGGCATAGAGGTGGCTTGGGGAGAGGGAAAGATCATTGATAAGAATACGGTGGAAGTCAATGGCACGATTTACAAAGGGAAAAACATCGTAATTGCAACGGGTTCCAGGCCAACGATGCCGGATATTCCAGGGATTGACCTTCCCGGTGTGATGACCTACAGAGATCATCCTGAGATCCGAAAAGATCCCAAAAAGATGGTTGTCATGGGTGGAGGGAAGATTGGGATTGGGAAGGCCGCCATGTTTGCTCCTTTCAATATCGAGGTGACGGTGCTTGAAAAATACACGTGTCTTCCTAAATGGGATCGAGATGTCAGGAATTATGTTTTTCGTGACTTTAAGAGGCGAGGAATCAAGATCTATGAAGGGGCCGATGTGAAGGAGATCAAGGGGAAAAGGAAAGTAAGCGCTGTGGTGGCGGAAATTGATGGGAAGGTAATGGAATTTCCTTGTGATGCCGTGATGGTGTCGGTAGGTCTGACTCCTAATTCTGAGTCTTCCGTCCCTCTGGGTGTCAAGATTGGCAAGGAGAATGAAATTATGATTGACAAGGGATGCCGGACAAATGTTCCAGGCGTTTACGCTGTGGGGGATGTAGCGGGACCACCGTATTTCATGGCGGTTGCAAGAAAGAGGGGAATGATTGCCGCAAAGAATATGGTGGGCAAGAGTGCCGAATGGGATGATCGTTTACCCCTTCCTGATCATATTTACCTTCCGCCTCTTGAGGCGACGATGGTGGGTCTCACCGAGGCACAGGCTCGGGAGAAATATGGGGATGTCGTGCTTATCCAGGTCCCCTGGGGACCTAAGCCAAAGGACCCCAAACCTGAAGAATATTATCCAGGATTTGAAAATCAAGGCCTTCCTGTATGCGGGAGGATGCATACGCTGAATCTTCTTTTTTATGGGCAGAATAGAAATGGACTCGTCAAAGCCATTGTGGACCCGATTTCGAGGAAATATGTCGGTTTCCATTCCATTGGGGATGGCGCGAAAGATGGCTTTCAATACTTATCCTATTTGCTCAAAGAAGGATGGACGATCGATCAGATGGCTGAACTTCATGAGATCTTTCTTAACCCCGAGCATTTTATCCAGTTATCTCGATTGGTGGCAGGACAAGAGGAACTGAAGGGGTATGCCGCACAGGTTCCTTTGGAGGATGAATGAAATCTTTCTCCATTGAATAGTTCATCCGCCTACGCAGGAGACCACGGCCTTGGCCGTGGAGGAATGCGTTAATGCGTGATATAACATTTTAGCAATCAATCTATCATGCTCCGGCGGATTTTGCTCACCAGCGGATGACCCACCGAAGCCTTGGCGTAGGTGGGTATGGTTTTGGGAGACCACGGGCTTGCCCGTGGGGCTCCATTATTAATGGGACTGATCAGGGTGTACAAAGGATAGATAGATTTCTGTCAAAATAAAGACCTTGTTATTGCAGAGGAGGCCAAAGTGAAGACAAAGAAAGTTGCTGTCGATTACGCGAAGACTAAATTGGAGATTTACGTGCCCGAAAACGCAGCTGTTATCCGGTGCGAAGACCCCCCATCGATAGTTGATCCAAAAGAAACATTTCGTCGAGCCCTTGAGAATCCGGTCGGGATAGAGCCTTTTCGGAAGCTAATAGAAAAAGTGTCAAAGGTCACAATTGCCTTTGATGCGCCTCCGAGGAGTGGAGTACCTAAAAGGTTGTTTATCCCAATTCTTTTAGAAGAGTTGGAAAGGGCTGGCGTTCCTAATAAAAATGTGACTTTGATCTGTGCAAGCGGTACTCAGTGGAAACGAACACGAGAAGAGCTATACAATCATTTCGGCCCTGAATTGTTTTCAGAGTTTTGGCCCTATCGACTTTTAACTCATGACTGTTCCCAAGATTTGGTTTATTTGGGGGAAACCGAATTGGGGGATTACGTGGAGTTTAATAAGTGTGTCAGGGAGTCCGATCTTCTCATTTATCTTGGGACAATCAGTGTTGTAAATTGGGGTGGGGTTACAGGAACGGGTGTGGTGATTGGCTTGGGAAGTGCACGGAGCATTCGATCAACTCACACATCCGTAATCGCTCATCCAGATTCATGTCATGGGGATCCTCGTAAGAGTTTATACATGAAGCATAAACAAGCAATCCATGCTCAGATTGAAAAAGCCACGGGGAAAAAGATATTTTATATTGATGCCGCAATGAATTCTAAAGAGGAGATCTGTGGCATTTTTACGGGTCATTGTCCCGAGATCAACGAACCGGAATGGCGGTTTGTTGAAAAATTTTTTAAAGTCCCTACACCCCAGGCAGACATCCTTGTAGTTGGCTTACCTTTGCAGCAGGTATACGGCTCAACACATAATCCATTATTAGCTATGACTTATTTAGCCATGCTAATAAGAACCTGGGTAAACAAGCCTATTCTGAGGCCAGGGGGGGTAATTATTTGCCTCGTGAAATGTAATGGGACAATTGATATGAGAAGGCGACCTGTGGATCGAGAAGTATGGGATTTGTTTGGAAAAGTCCACTCTGCTTTGGATCTGTTTGAATTTGAGGAAGAATTCTTAACCCGGGAGGATTATATTTATCGTTACCGATATTGCCATGCTGTTCATCCCATCCACCCTTTTTGGTTATTTTACGAAGATCAGTACATTTTGGACCATCCAGGGAAAGTGATATTCGCCGGAGAAGTGAGCCCAGAAGCAGTGAGAAAATTGGGTTTTACTCCTGCAAGAAATTTTGATCATGCATGGAAAATGGCGGAACAAATTGTGGGGAGAAATCCAAAGATTGTTGTTGTTCCAGACTATATGTCCCGATTAAAAATTCAATTCGATGTCCAATAGCACAAGACGATTTAAGAAGAGAGAAATATTTTTTAAAAGAAAAAGGAGGCTAAAATAATCATGCTACAAATTAATTTTGAAAACCGTTGTGTTCTTGTTACTGGAGGTGCAAGTGGAATTGGAAAAGAAATGGCTGAAACATTTCTTAGGAATGGAGCAAAAGTAGCCATTGTAGATCTAGACATTGCTCCGGAATTAACTCAGGAATTCAAAAATAAACCTCCCGGGATGATATTAGTCTATCAAGGTGATGTTACCAGTGAAAGGTCCATTGAGGAGGTTATAGGGAAAGTTACAAAAGAATGGGGGACCATTGATATTCTTATAAATAATGCAGGAGTTATTTATAAGGCTCCTGCAGAGGAGATTGACATAAATCGATGGAGAAACTTGATTGAAGTAAATCTAACAGGACCGGTGATTTGCACCAAAAAGGTAGTGCCTCTTATGAAACGACAAAAATGGGGTCGGATCGTCAATATTTCTTCCATGATGGCATTCATTGGAGCAGAGACCTATAGCGCCTATGGAGCATCCAAGGCTGGGCTTCTTCAACTTACTAAAGTCTGGGCTGTTGAACTAGCCCGTCATGGCATTACCGTAAATGCTATATGCCCAGGCTGGGTTGAAACCCCGATGGTTCAGGGTTTTATTCAACGTATAGCTGAAATTCATGAAATAAGTTGCAAAGATGCCCTCAAAAAGATATTTTCAATAGTTCCTCAACAGCGATTTATCGCTACCTCTGAGGTAGCGTCTTTGGCATTATTTCTTGCATCCGACATTGCAAAAGGTATAAATGGTGCTGGAATAGTAATCGATACCGGCTTAACAGCGGGTATGCCAGCGGGCATCCACAGAAAAATAGAATAAGTTGATAGGGTATTTGAATTTGCTGAGTTTTGGCAGAATTTTGGAGACTAAATACCCTTATACCACCGTTTCTTCGTTTTTTAGTTTAATGGTGTCTTTTCAACCTGTTTTATAAATTTTTTCCAATTCCACTTCCAGTCGAACAAAAATTTCTATGGAATATTAGCGAATTCAATCAATAAGGTCAACAAATGAATAATTCACTAATTATTTTAATAAGTTATTTTATATCAAAAAAATTCATAATAATTCTTGACTTTTCAGGATTTTTCAAATATTTTCTCCCCATGATCCCTTATCAAAGACGCCAAAAAATCTTTGACCAACTCCAGAAGAAAAAGATGTGCTCAGTGATTGAATTAAGTAAATTACTAAATGTTTCTGAGATAACGATTCATCGTGACCTCCTAAATTTGGAAAATAATGGATTAATTGCAAAAGTTCATGGAGGGGCTATTTTAACTAAGGACGGGAATATAAATAAAATCGGTATGAGTATCAATTTACGTTTAGTAAGGGATGTGGAAGAAAAAAAGGAAATCGCGAGGAAAGCCCTTCAATTAATTAGAGATGAAACATCCATATTCCTTGATCACTCGTCCACATGTATTTATCTAGCTCGTGAGTTAAGACTTAAAAAATTTCAACACTTAGTGGTTGTTACCAATTCGACAAAAATTTTGGATGAATTAGAAGGTTATTATAATTTCCACGTTATTTCTACTGGAGGGATTTTACAACACCAATGGAGTGCTTTAACAGGACCTTATGCTTTAGATTTCATATCAAGGTTAAATTTTAAACAAATCTTTATTTCTTGCGGAGCAATTTCAATGGAAAGAGGGTTGATGACGTCCTATTCGTTTGTTTCCGAAATCCTTAAGAAGGCAAGTGAGGTAACTCAAGAAATCAATCTTCTTGTTGATAGCTCCAAATTCTCAAAGGTCGGGGCTTTTTCAATCATGCCTGCTCCAAATGTAGATAGAATAATCACCGACAAAAAATTAGATCCAAATATAGTTAAAAAATATGTAGAACTTGGAATCGAACTTATAATTTAAATAAAATAATTAAAAAATAATTGCTCTCTAAAAATTATTCGTCCCGTTACCTCTTGTAGTGATTATACCTTGGTGAATGCGATCCAAGTTTTCATGTCATATAAAAAAATTGTTTAAAAAACTTAAACCATTTAAACCATGAGGTTAAAAATCATGGCAAAGGTGATCATAAAAAATCTTAGAAAAGTATTTGGAAAGGTTATAGCGCTCCAAAATTTCAGTCTCGACATCATGGACGGGGAGTTTGTTGTTCTGGTAGGCCCTTCTGGGTGCGGAAAGACAACAGCCTTAAGGATGGTTGCAGGTTTAGAGGATATTGATAGTGGGGAAATATATATTGAAGACCGATTGGTAAACGATCTAGATCCCAAAGATCGAAATGTAGCAATGGTCTTCCAAAATTATGCCTTGTATCCCCACATGAATGTTTATAAAAATATGGCCTTTGGGTTAAAACTCAGGAAAGTTCCTACGCATGAGATTGAACAGAAGGTAAACAAGGCTGCAGGAATCTTGGGTATCAGTCAACTCTTAAATAGAAAACCAAAACAACTCTCAGGAGGGCAGATGCAGAGAGTTGCAGTGGGAAGAGCCATCGTAAGGGACCCTCATGTTTTTCTATTTGATGAACCATTGAGTAACTTAGACGCTAAGCTAAGAGCCCAAATGCGGGAAGAAATAGTGAAGCTTCATCAAGAATTAGGGGCTACCATGATCTATGTCACTCATGATCAGGTAGAGGCTATGACCATGGGAGATCGGATTGTCGTGATGAAGGATGGATTAATTCAGCAAATAGGGAAACCTTTGGAGTTATACGGAAATCCTCAAAATATCTTTGTTGCGGGATTTATCGGAAGCCCTTCAATGAATTTTTTTGAAGGGACATTAATGGAAGAAGATTCTCATTTGATTTTTAAAAAAGGAAATCTAACCCTCAGGATTTTCTCATATAGAAAGGAAAAAATTCTTGATTGGGTCAATAAATCTGTTATTTTAGGAATTCGCCCAGATGACATTAATTTGTGTAGCAATACCTCTGGAGAAACAAATATAATTCAAACTAAAATCGATATCGTTGAACCTTTGGGGTCAGAAACTATTATCTCTGCAACAATTGAGGGAACTGCCACTCTATCCAAGATCATAGGAAAGGTTCAATTTAAATACGGAGATAACATTATTTTACAATTTGATACATCAAAGGTACACCTTTTCGATAAAAATTCAGGGATACGTTTAACAAACGAATGTTAAACAACTTAAAATTTTTATGAAAGGGGGTGAAATTAGAAAATTCATATCGGTTAAGAATGGAGATTAATTTGAAAAAAATTTTGAAAGGAGGTCGAAATTTATGAAGAATAAGACTGACCAAAAGAAGTCTAAGGGTTTGACAAGAAGAAAATTCTTAAAAATGGCAGGAGCAGCTGGTGTTACAATGGCAGTCTCAGCCCCGTATGTCCATACAAAAGAAAAAATTACCCTTCGGTGCATTAATCAAGAGCCAGATCCCAATACGGTTAAAGTCTTAGAATCAAATTTTGCGGAATGGGAAAACAAAACCGGTGTGAAGGTCATATTAGATACTGTACCGGGTGGTGAGGTTTTCCCAAAACTCACTGCATCTATTAAGGCCGGTAATCCCTATCATCTGGGCAACGAGCTTTTTATTGGGAACATCAACATCATGGCCTCGAATGGATGGATTGTTCCTATCACAGACATCATCAAAAAAATAGGCGTTGATGATTTTGGTCCCAATATTCTCTTCCCCATGAAAGGAGAATACTGGTGGTATCCTTATGACTATAACTTTTCTTTCTGGTTTTACAGAACCGATATCTTTAAGAAAAAAGGTCTGAAAGAACCAAGGACGTGGGGAGAATTTTTAGAATGCGCCAAAGCCTGCACCGCTGATAATATGTTTGGATGTGGTCTCGGAATTGGAAACGGGGGATGGGTAGATTGGTTGAATGTCGCCTTCATGTGGGCCGATGGCGTTAAATTTTTTGACAACAAATGGAATGTTATCCTTGATTCTCCTCAAATGAAACCGAAAGTAATAAACTACTTAAACTTTTTTAAGGAATTGTACAAATACATGCCACCAGGAATGACGCAAATTGTATGGGGGGATCATGTCAAACTGTTTATAAGTGAAAGGGTAGCGATGAACCCCTACTGTGGGCGATTGGTAGACCATGTTGAAACCTATGCCCCCCATTTAGGGGATAAGATCGGGACATTCCTTTATCCGAGCAGCGACGGATCTAAATTTGCAGTAGGTCATGGTTATGATGGATGGTGGGTTGTCAAAACAAAATATGCGGAGGAGTCCAAAAAGCTTCTACATTGGTTAGTTACAGAAAAACTTATTGAGTTTTATGCTACCGTACCGATCCATTATCAGCCAACACGATTATCCATCTATAACGACCCTCGGTGGAAAGATCTTCCAAGAGTGAAGAAGTATTCGACTATTGTGGAAATGATGAAAGGTTTCATTACCCGAAAAGATATCGTACTCGATTGTGTTGATATTCAAGGACCCGAGATCGATCCAAGGCCTGGAAAGATCTCAAGGGCGTTTGTCATTCCTACAATGCTCCAGAATCTCTTACTCAAAAAGATGCCACCAGAAGAATGTTTAAAGATTGCAGCGAATAAAATCAGGGAAATCATGAAGGAAAAGTAAAATAGGTGTAGGATCTGGGGTACCCGATATCGTATCGCATAAGGTACCCTTAAGATCCCTTAAAAAATTTTATGATTGATAATTCATTTCGAAAACAGAGTATGCCGACGAAGCGTTGGAATTAATGTATTGGTTTGTGTGGGAGGCGCTTTTGGCTTTTACGCTTCCTTATCAATTTACTATTTACTCTCTTGATGATGCATCTGTAGTGATCCCAAAAGGGGGAAATGTCAAGGGTTAAGAAGTCCCCTGAAAGGGTACTTTAAGAAAAGAATCTGATTATTAGTAATGCCGATATCCAAAGACTTGAGGTAGGTTTAAACCTTTCCCTGCATTATGAGGAAATTGAGAAAGGAATATGGAACGAGGAAGTTAGGGGAATTATGACATCATTTCAGGTTCCCCTAATGAACCTCTTTTAACTATAAAGCGATGAGAATCAAAGATAAACATATAATTATTCCTTTCTTAACCCCAGGAATCTTGATAACCTTTTTTTTTATTGTCGTCCCTCTTTTTTTGGCCATCCGATTCAGTTTTTATCATATGGAATCCTACATCAGTCCTCCGAAATTCGTTGGGTTAGAAAACTACTTCCGACTATTCCAAGAACCTGCTTTTTGGAATGCCTTAAAGAATGGCTTCATCTATTGTTTATTAAGTATTGCTTTACAGGTTTTTTTTGGTATTGGGATTGCCCTTATACTAAACGAGGCCTTTAAAGGGAAAGCTTTTATCAGAGGACTCACCTTATTACCATATATCCTCCCAACGGTGGTGGTTGCTTTGACTTGGCAATGGATGCTTGATGGAAATATCGGAATCATTACCCATGCCGCAGATAAATTGGGGTTTGGAAAAGTTAATTGGCTTGAAACGCCAACACTTGCAATGTTGACTGTGATTGTAGTTAGCGTTTGGACATGGACGCCCTTTGTGACTACTTGTTTTTTAGCCGCTCTTCAAACAATCCCTCTCGACTTAACAGATGCTGCTAAAGTCGACGGGACGACATCCTGGCAAAGGTTTATCTACATCACCTTACCAATTTTAAAACCCATTCTGGTAATCATCATCCTTCTGCGAGGAATCTGGATGTTTAATAAGTTTGACATTATTTGGATTATGACGAAAGGCGGACCTCTTGGGGCGACAGAACACTTTCCAATTTTAACCTATCAAAAGGCCTTCCAAACTTATGATATCGGAGGAGGGACAACCGTCGCCACCATTTCTTTTCTAATCCTCCTTATCATCGTTTTGATCTATTTAAAAATCTTCCCTGTTGAAAAATAAGGAACTTCTAAATGGCCAAGAAAGATTCTTCCGTGAAAAAAATAGTTGTTTATAGTTTAGTTGTTCTCATTGCTATATATTCATTTTTCCCCATCTATTGGATGTTCATCTCTTCATTTCGAGCCTATCGCGCATTGTTTTCAAGTAATAGCCTCATTCCAGGACCGTTTTCACTGAAATCTTATGAAAATCTTTTAAGTTTGACTAAATACCTAATCAATTTTAAGAATAGTGTATGGGTTGCTTGTATTACGACAGTAATCACCTTAATCTGCTCTATTCTTATGTCTTATGTGATAACGCGATATCAAATAAGAGGAAAACAATTTATTCTTAATTCCATGCTTTTTACCTATATGTTTCCTCCTCTCCTTTTAGCTGTCCCTCTCTATTTTATTTTTACAAAAATGGGTTTCACCGACACTTTATGGGGACTTATTGTCGCCCATACCACTATAACCCTCCCCTTGGGGGTTTGGCTTTTATGGGGTTTTTTTAAAGCCATGCCCTTTGAATTGGAAGAAGCTGCCATGGTGGATGGGGCAAGTCGAATTAAAGCATTTTTCCTAGTCGTTCTACCTTTGTCGCTTCCAGGGATATTGACGGTAGCTATCTTCTCTTTCCTCCTCTCATGGACGGATTACACCTTTGGATTAATTATTATTTCATCAGACATAAATAAGACGCTCCCTGTAGGACTTGCCACCATGTTAGGAGCACATGACTTAAATTGGGGAGAAATTATGGCGGGGGCATTTTTGATTACTGTCCCATTATTGCTCATCTTAACCTTTCTTAGCCGATATTTTGTGAAAGGACTTACTGCAGGTGCAATGAAAGGATGATGTAGTGGAAAGGGGAAAAAATCCATGTTCATTCTTAATAAACTTATGTATGATCAAATTCATACGGAACTGGCGGATATTGTGGGTTCAGATTACATTACTCGCCGCCGTGTTGATAAATTGGCTTATGCGGTTGATACCTCTTGGGTTTCTCAAATGTGGATTGACCACGGGCAGGAACCTCCCACAGCAGATTTCATTCTCTTTCCTCAAAATGCACAAGAAATTTCTGAGATTCTAAAAGTAGCAAATACCTACCGAATCCCAGTGGTCCCTTGGGGAGGAGGTACAGGCTCTCAAGGAGGGGTGATCCCCATTTACGGAGGAATCATTATTGATATAAAACGGCTAAATCGAATTATAGAAATTGATGAAGAGAGTTTAACGGTAACTGCGGAAGCGGGTATCTTAGGTCAAAAACTCGAATGGGAGCTCAATGAACGGGGATTAACCCTTGCTCACTATCCAGCTTCTGAATATGCGGCTACTTTAGGGGGTTATATCGCCGCTCGAGGTTCTGGAACGCTTTCAACAAAATATGGTAAAGCTGAGGACATGGTCATGTGGGTCAAATTGGTAACCCCAACAGGTGAAATTATTGAAACTCTCCCTGTTCCAAAGCATGCCTCTGGCCCAGGATTGCTTCAGCTCTATGTTGGATCCGAAGGAACTTTTGGAGTCATTACCGAAGTTAAAATGCGCGTTGATCCATTGCCGGAAGAACGTCTTTTCCACAGTTTTCTTTTCGAAGATCTCAACAAAGGAATTGAAGTAGGTCGTCGGATCATGGCTCAGCGACTAAACCCTTGTGTTATTAGACTTTATGACGAAGTGGATACCAAAAAATACGTGAAGCGAGTTTTGAACCTCGATGTTACAGGATCTTATATGGTCATTGGAGTGGATGGTTTCAGAGAATTAAATGATGCGATATGGAAAAAAATCCTCGAGATTTGCAGAGATCTTGGAGGAAAAAATTTAGGAAGCGAAGCCGGGCAAAAATGGTGGGAACACCGGTACGACTTCTACTTTCCACCTTACGTTAAAGCATTGCCCAAACTTTTTGGAACGATCGAGACAGTAACAACTTTCAAGAATATAAAACCTCTTTATTATGCAACAAAGGAGATTATTGAAAAAAAATACGCTGATTACGAGGCGTACTTCTTTGCTCATTTTTCCCATTGGTACCCATGGGGCGTAATGGTTTATGCTCAATTCATGATTGAGGATCCTCCACAAGACCCAGAGCAGGCGTTAGATTTGCACAACCGGATTTGGGCCGATGTGGCAAAATGCTTCATAACTCATGGTGGTGTTCTTAATGAACATCATGGAATTGGATTAAAACTGGGATGGCTTATGAGAAAACAATACGGACCAGCATGGTCAAAACTAGTCAAAATCAAAAAAGCTCTTGATCCAAATGGGATCATGAATCCTGGAAAACTTGGTTTCGGACCAGCCAAATAATGCAGCTACAAACTGGAGGCAATCAGCCATATGAAAGAATTTGAAAGACATATGGATACAATCAATTCTTGCCGTTTTTGCCCCATGTGTCGTCATGTCTGCACCGTTAGTGAAGCTATACACAAGGAAACTATAACTCCTAAAGGAAAAGGACTTACTCTCTTTTCCATCCTCAAAGGGCTTCAGACCTTTAACCGAGATATCGCAGAGGTAATGTATCAGTGTGTCCTCTGCCAGCTTTGCCACGAATGGTGTGTAGGAAATTGGAATATTACAGAACCCATTTTGGAAGCTCGCAGAAAAATCATTTCCATGGGACTTGAACCCCCACAAGTCCAGCAAATCAGGGCAAATATCCTTAAGGAAGGAAACCCTTATGGGGAAAAAAGAAGCGAGCGCTTTGTTCCTATAGAATCTCCGAAATCCAAGAGAGAAACCTCTTTTCTCTACTTCGTTGGATGTGGGGCGGCCTACCGGCGATCTGAAATTGCTCGTGCAGCATTAGTTGTTCTAAAAGCAGCTGGCATAAAATATACCCTCCTCTCGGACGAGGAATGTTGTGGCGCTTATTTAGATGTTATGGGTTATAGAGAAGAGGCCCAATCCTTAGCTCAAAAAAATGTGGAGCGCTTCAAAGTTTTAGGGTGCAGTACGGTTGTGATGGGATGTCCTCACTGCCTTTATACAGTTAAAGAAATGTATCCCCAGTGGGGAGTAAAGCTTCCTAAAGGAGTTCGATTCGTTCACACCACCACATACATCCGAGAACTAGTAAAACAAGATCGAATAAAATTGAAATCGGTGAAAAAAATCGTAACCTATCAAGATCCTTGCTGGCTGGGTCGTTACTGTGGGATTTATAATGATCCACGAGAAGTACTGGTGAGCTTTGATGGGCTTGATTTTGTAGAAATGAAATGGACCCGTGAAAAAGCGAACTGTTGTGGTTATGGATCTGGGTTGGCTTTGACTTTCCCCCAAATGGCAAATGAGATAGCAATCGATAGGTTTTCCCAGGCAAAAAAGACCGGCGCTGAAATTTTGATTACTGCTTGTCAGTCTTGCAAAAGCGCCTTTTTAAAACAATCTTCAATAAAAGATAACCTCAAAGTCATGGATCTTGTTGAATTGATAGCTGAAAACATCTCTTAGGAAAGGTAAGTGGTTATGACATCAAAGGACGTCTATCTTGTAGGCGTGGATATTGGTACGGGGAATCTTAAATCTATTGTTGTCAGGATAGATGGGACTGTAGTAGGAAGTAGTTCTCAAGAATTAACAACTTCCTACCTTTATCCCGGTTGGACTGAACAGGACCCCAATGATTGGTATTTGGCCTTTTGCAAGACCTTCCGTGAAACGCTGAGCCAGAGCAATATTGATACAAAAAAAATCGCCGCCGTCTGTTTTGATGCCGCTGCTCACACTCCTGTCCTTTTAGATAACTACGATCAGGTTTTAAGGCCTGCCATTTTGTGGACAGACCAGCGGAGCGTAAAACAAGCGGAATGGCTGAATAGTCATTATGGAGACCGTATTTTCAAAATTGGTTACCAGAGGGCAAATCCTACTTGGACGTTGCCACAACTTTTGTGGGTAAAAGAAAATGAGGCACATATTTTTGAGAAGACGCGAAAATTGATGATTGCAAAAGATTACTTAAGATTTAGGGTGACTGGGACCTGGGAAACGGATTGGGTAGATGCTCTCGGCACGTTGATGGTAGATGCAGAGAAACAACAATGGTCGAAGGAGTTGTGCGATTACATTGGATGGTCAATGGATACCCTCCCCAGGATCGTCTCACCGAGAGAGGTAGTCGGGAAGGTGGGCCCGCAGGCATCCCGAGATACAGGCTTACAAGAAGGAACGCCTGTTGTGGCTGGCTCTTCTGATACGGCTGTAGAGGATTACGGAGCTGGTGCCATTGAGGCAGGGCAAGGGATAATAAAATTGGCGACAGCAGGAAATACTAATATTATGACGGAGAGAGCCTATCCCCATCCCCTTACATTCACTTATTACCATGTCATTCCAGGGCTCTGGTATTCTGTGGCTGCCACAAATTCCTGTGCCTCTGCTCACCGATGGTTGAGAGATCAATTTTTCCAAACGGAAATGGGGAAAGCAGAGGAGGGAGAAAAAGATGCCTTTGATATAATGGATGAAATCGCTAGGGATGTATCTGTCGGTTCAAATGGGCTCATTTTTCATCCTTATCTCCTGGGAGAGAGATCACCTTATTGGGATCCATTTTTAAAAGCTGACTTCATCGGTATCACCATGCGCCATCGCAGAGAACATTTCGTCCGATCCCTGTACGAAGGTATTGCATTCTCTTTAAAGGATTGTCTGAATTCGATTCTCAATTTAGGTTTGGAATTAAAAGAAGCTAGGATTATCGGAGGAGGATCGAAAAGCGCTTTGTGGAGGCAGATCGTCTGTGATGTTTTGGGTGTAGAAGTATCTAAACCTGCGGTGGATGATGCCTCTTATGGAGCAGCCTTGTTAGGAGGAGTAGGTGTTGGGATTTTCCAGGATGAAAAGGATGCAATTAAAAAATGTGTAAAAATTACGAGCCACAGCAAACCCAACCCTAAAAATCATGAACGATACGCTCAACTTTTTGAAATATATAAGAAGGCTCACGATCAACTTGTAGACATTTGTCATAGACTCCATGACTTCTCATAAATATTCGCCCCCTCTCTTAGATAAATTGGAGAAATAAAGAAACAGGAGGTCCTAATGGGAAAGGGTTTACGTTTTAAGAAAGCAAGAGGAAATCTTTGTATGCCGATCATTTTAGTTACGGCGAAACATGACAAAGTGAAGAATGTGATGACAGCTGCCTGGTGTGCACCTACATCTTTTGATCCTCCATTAATTTCCATTAATATTGGAACAAGTCGCTTTACTCATGACTTAATCATGAAGAGTAAAGAATTTGCCATTAATGTGGTTTCTGAGGGTCAAGTGGATTTAGCGGTTTATTGTGGTAATATTTCTGGAAGAGAGGTCAATAAGTTTAAAGAGAAAAAAATCTCTATTCGACCAGCCAAGAAGATAAAAGCACCCTTGATAAATGGTTGTGCAGCTAATATCGAGTGTAAACTTCGACAATATCATTTGACAGGTGATCATACAGTATTTGTGGGTGAAACCATTCGTTACGACGAAGATCCCACCAAGAGACCTCTGATCAGATTCAGGGGTTATTTCTATAAACCTTCTGAACCTTTAGGAGCAGACGAGCATAAAGCTGAAGTCTAACAATCTGAAAAGGAGAATCTAAATGAAGGATGCAAAGATTATGAATTTTCAAAATGTGGAGGGCAAAACTCCACCTGGCGGTGGTGGAACATGGTATCGATTAATTGAATCCGCTGATACAGAAGCAGGTTTAATTTTTGGATTCGGAAGGATCAAACCTGGCGACGGTAGGGGTTGGCATTCTCATCCCCAGGGAGAAGATGAAATTTTTTACGTAATAGAGGGAAAGGGATTAGCAGAATGGAAATATGATGGAAAATTATACAAAGAGGAGATTTCCACAGGAACTGCTTTTTATACTCCTGGGATTATGGAAAATAACATTACCAATGTAGGAGATAAAGATCTCTTGTGCGTTTATTGCATTTATAAACCGAGTTAAATTGGAGTAGAAGAGAATTGTAAAAATTGAAAATGAAACTGCCTGGTGCCCATGCATGCCCAGATTCACTCCAACTAGAAATTTTACTCATGTCTAAAATATTGTAATAAATTTTTAGAAAGCATCCACTATTGCCTATTCATATCGATTAAAGATCAGATTCTGTGTTAAATCAATTATTGTCAATTCAGACTATAACCTAAGGTGTTTATTTAGAAAGGAGAGCCGAAATGGAGGTTGGAAGAGTTGCAATAGTCACAGGAGCGGGCCAAGGGATTGGCGCATCTATAGCTTCCCTCTTTGCTTCAAGAAAGATCAAAGTTGTTGTGGCAGAGACTAACAAAGAGGCGGCTGAAAATACAGTTCGGAGGATTCAGCAAGCCGGAGGAATCGCGCTTTTTGTTGCGACAGATGTATCAAAAAAATCAGACGCAGATCAGCTTGTTGGTACGACCATCAGAGAATTTGGAAGATTAGACATCCTGGTTAACAATGCAGGTATTAATTTTCTCACTCCTGTTTATGAAGAAGTAAATGAAGAGGAATGGGATTGCGTTTTAGCAGTGAATGTGAAGGGAGTTTATTTTTGTATGCGATCAGCAGTATATCCGATGAAAGAACAAAAATGGGGAAGAATTATTAATATCGGTTCGATTGCCGGAAAACAAGGTGGCCCAGGTTCGGGAATTCATTATAGTGCCTCGAAAGCAGCCGTTATGTGCCTTACTAAACAGTTTGCAAGATATCTTGCTCCATTTAATATCACTGTCAATGCAATTGCGCCTGGAGTTGTTGATACGGAAATGGGCAGATCCTTGGGAATTGAAGCCATTCAAAGAACTATCAATTTAACACCTATGGGACGCTTAGGGAGCCCCGACGATATTGCACATGCAGCTTTATTTTTGGCTTCGGAAGGTGCCAGCTTCATTACTGGAGAGGTTTTGGATGTGAATGGAGGAATATTAATGGACTGATCAGTGAATTCGTTTGGAAGGAATCCACTTTTTTAGGAGGATGAAGGGAGAATAAATGTTGGAATATGAAAATTTGGTGAAAATCATTCAGCAAGGGAATTTCAAAGAAACCCAAAAACAAGTAATGATACTTTTAAACCAAGGGAAATCGCCTTGTGAGATCATCCAAGAGGGGGTCATTGTTGCCCTGGATATTGTAGGAAAAAATATTTTCTAAAAGAGAATGCTTTATCCCTGAGATGCTTATTGCTCCAAAATCTTCCCAGAAAGCTCTGGAAATTCTAAAACCTTTGCTTCTAAAAACAGATCTTAAACCGAAGGGGAACATTGTCATAGGGACAGTAAAAGGAGATCTCCACGATATAGGTAAGAACATCGTTGGTATAATGTTCGAAGGAGCAGGGTTCCAAGTCATTGATCTTGGTTATGACGTCTCGCCCGAGAAATTTATCGAAGCCTTACAAAGGGAAGGTGCCCAAATTCTGGCTATGTCATGCCTTCTAACAACGACCATGATTGCCATGAAAAATGTGATGGAACCCCTCCGCAAAGCCAATCTTTATAGGAAAATTAAGGTGATGATTGGTGGGCCCCCCATAACAGACGGGTATGCTCAAAAAATAGGGGCCGATGCAAGGGAAATGACGCATACGAAGCTGTTGAGCTAGCGAGACAGCTAATCTCTCAAATTGAGAATTGGTGATAGCCACACTTGTCTATTTTTGATACAGGAGAAATGGATTCCTGTTGAGATTAAGGTGGGCGGTATTATTGCTGTCGGAGGACCTCCGCAACTGCGGGTAGAAGTTGAAAATTCAACCCGTTCAGGCAACAATATTGGTTCAAATATGATAATGGTTATTGAAGTAGATCTACCTCTCGCTCTGGAGCCGCCTGGTGGAGTGCTTATCCGAAGGTATTTAAAGGGATACCTCAGCCCTGAAAACCGCTTGGAATCTCGGTAAGTGAATAGCCGGAGTGGCTGTGAAGATACACAAATGAAACTTATAAATTACAGATTTCGACTTCCAAATAAACTCCAAACTAAAAAAAAATAAACCCAACAGTCTTTATAGAGCTATCAGTTAAAAAGGGAATAAAAATAAGTAAAAAATATATGGTAGGAATTGATATTGGTCCAAATGGTTGCAAGGCTGCCATTTAATATGAGGAGGAGTTATGCATATGAATCCAAATGAAATAAAAAAAGCATATGAAAAAGGTTTTGACTTTGAAAGAGAATATCATGGCTGTGCCCAATGCGTTATTGGTGCATTGTATGAAGTTTTTCCAGAAATGAGAAATGAGGATGTGTTCCGATCCGCAAGCGGTCTTGCAGGAGGTGTTGGACTGACTACTATAGGTCAATGTGGTGCACTATCTGGAGCAATAATGGTCCTCAGCCAGATATATGGAAGAGAACTTGGCGAGTTAGCAGATCCTGAAAGGAAAAGATTCGTTGCATATAGATTAGGTGAGATAATTGTCAATCGTTTTCAAGAGGAATACGGAACTGTGGTGTGTGGGGAAATTCAGGTGAAGCTTATGGGAAGGTCATTTAATTTGTGGGTACCAGAAGAAAAGGAAGAGTTTGAAAAAATAGGTGGCCACAGCAAGATTTGTCCCTCAGTAGTTGGTAAGGCCGCTCATTGGGCGGCTGAAATTATTTTAGAAAAAAGAAAAGAGAAGAGGGAAATCGTTGTAGAAAAATAAAAAAGGAGTATATGGATTATATATACAATTAAACTTGTTGAGCTGAGAAAATTCTATAACGATTTTACGGATCGGAGGAGTACGCTATAAATGGATTCTATGGAAAGACTTAAGGAAGCCATCGGGGCTCAAAAAATTAGAGAAATACCTATCATACCACTTGCGGGACAGTGGATTGCCAAATTTTCTGGGTTTAACCAACAGATTATCGAAAAAGGAGAAAAAATTTTCGAAGCGCAAATCAAAGCTTTTGAAGCTGTGGGTTACGATGCAATTTTTGGATACTGCGATGTTTTCTGCATCGAAGAGGCCTTAGGGTGTAAGCTGCAAGTTACGACTGCCGGAATAGATGCAATTCCAATTTCTATCAATACATTGGAAGACTTAGACCGACTTCCTATCTTAAACCCTGAGAAAGATAAAAGATTACCACAAATTCTTAAAGCAATTAAACTACTCGCAAATTATTCTAAAAAAAGAATCCCTGTCACTACATTTGTTGAAGGTCCTTTTACGACTACAGCTAGGATGTTAGGTACCGATCATTTAATGCGAAAAATACTTAAAGATAAAGTTTTTTTCCACCAACTCCTTAATAAGATTACAGAAATACTTTCTACTTTCATTGGGGCTGCCATCGAACATGGGGCAGACCTCCTTTTTGTTGGAGATGCATGTACTTCTTCTAGTATGATATCTCCTAAGTTGGCAAATGAAGTATCGTTTCCATATCTGAAAAAATTATACTCTCTTTTTAAAATTCCTTCCATCTTACATATCTGCGGGGACACTACCGACATACTGGGAATGATGGCTGAAACAGGCGCTTCTATCTTAAGCTTAGATCAATCCATGGATCTCTCTCTTGCTAGGAAACAGGTTGGCTGGGAAACTACAATAGGTGGAAACTTCGATCCTGTAAACGCCATGCAATTTGGTACTCCAGACGATGTTCAACGCGATGTTACCAGATGTCTTGAAACTGGGGGCAATCGAAAGCTTGTCCTAATGTCAGGTTGTTCAATTTCTCCAAATGCTCCTCTCGAAAATATGAAGGCCGTTGTCTCTACAGCAAGAGCTTTTCGTTTTGTCTAAGTTTTGATATTTCGAACTACCTGAGCACTTTTCAAATGAGGAATAGGTGTAAACTTAGAATTAAAACAAGGGAAAAGCGGATAAGAAATGCCTTGAAAAATTCCGAGGTGCTATGACACCTTCTAAAACCATTACTGAAGACAGATTTGTTCTCATTATCCTTTTTTGGTTAAAGTAAGCGTGCGCGCTTTCTTTAACCAATTTTAGGTAAACAGCCTTTTTTATTTCTAAGGGCAGCTTTTTAAATTTCTTTAGAAAATTATTAGGCATCAGAAAAATATGGATTTCTCTTGTTAAAAGATTTAAAAAACAAGTTGAAAAAACACCATTAACCTAAAAAACAAGGAAACGAGGTTATAAAGGGATAAAATGCTAAAGCACTATATGGTAGGAATAGATGTTGGGTCTGGTGGTTGCAAGGTTACTATTATTGACGAAGTGGGAAATGTGATCAGAAGTGGATATAGAGAATATCCTACGTATTATCCCCACCCTGGCTGGTCCGAGCAGGAACCTAAAGATTGGTATCACGCCTTGATATTAACTTTGAAAGATGCATTAACTGATGGAGAGATTTCCACTCAACAAATTGTCTCTATAGCTATCGGAGCAGCAACCCATACTATGGTTTTATTGGATGAAAGGAATGAAGTTCTTCGTCCAGCAATCTTATGGACAGATAAAAGGACGATTTCTCAAGTTGAGGCCCTTAGGAATAACTATGGATCAGAGATCCTTGGAGAGACACTCCACATGGCCAATGTAAATTGGACCTTACCTTATTTAGTTTGGATGAGAGAAAACGAACCCGAAATTTGGAAGAGAGCAAAAAAGCTATTGATGCCCAAAGATTACATTCGTTTTAAGCTTACAGGGGTCTTAGCAACAGATTGGATGGATGCTCATGGAACGCTGATATTCAATGTACTTAAGAGGGAATGGTCTGAGAAAATTTGTAATCTGGTTGGGATTCCGATAGAAATTCTCCCCTCTGTATATCCGCCTGATAAAATTGCAGGAAAAATCTGCCATTCCGCCGCTCAAGAATTAGGGCTCCCAGAGGGCATTCCGGTTGTCATAGGGACAACGGATCAAGCTTCGGAGGCGTTTGGATCCGGAGCAATAGAACCAGGTCAAGGAATCATTAAAATTGCCACTGCAGGGAATGTAGCCGTAGTTACAAAAGGTCCCCATCCAAGCCCTCCTAAGGTATACGCCTATTTTCATATCAAGCCAACTTATTGGTATACCCTAGCTGGAACGATATCCTGTGCTGTCTGTTACCGGTGGTTGAGAGATTCTCTTTGTGGTGAGGAAACTGCTGAAGCTGGTAAGAGGGGAGGAAATCCCTATGAGTTAATGGATCATTTGGCTGAAAAAGCTCCGGTGGGTTGTGAAGGTCTAATATTCCATCCTTACCTTCAAGGAGCTATTTGGAACCCTTATTTGAAAGCAGACTTTGTCGGTATTACACCCAGACACCGAAAAGAGCACTTTGTAAGGGCTGTTCTAGAAGGAGTGGCGTTTTCTTTATATAATTGTGTGAAGGAATTGGAGACATTGGGAGTGGAGATCAAAGATTTTAGGATTATCGGAGGAGGGTCGAAAAGCGCTTTGTGGAGGCAGATCGTCTGCGATATGGTAGGTAAAAATTTGATACGTCCTAAAATTGACGATTCCTCTTTTGGAACAGCGTTAGTGGGTGGGCTCGGTATTGGGTTATTTAAGAGTGTAGAGGATGCAGTGAAACAGTGTGTACAACAAATCGATATTATCCAACCGAATTTAAAAAACCACGAGATATATTTACAACTTTTTGATGTGTATAAAAAAGTTTCCGAAGATTTAGATGATACCTCTAAAAGGCTCCATCATGTTCTCCAAAACATACCCCAATCAGATTAAAAGATTTCTTCGTATAAAATTTAATCAAATCCGCGACGAGATCATTAGAATTTCTCGAGGGTTATAAATATCCATTAAGAGGATAAACAAGGGCAATATTCATGCATGCAATAAGAAAGGAAAAAACACCATGGAGACAATTTTTGTTGCTCCCGGTAAGTATGTCCAGGGATGCGGTTTACTAAATCGGGCAGGAGATTACGTGAAAGAATATGGTAAAAAATTTCTAATCATGGCGGATGAAATAGTTTTAAATCTTGTCAAAGAACCATTAATTCATGGTCTAGAGAAGTCGGGAATTAAAACATATGTGGAAGTTTTTTCTGGTGAATGCTGCAGGCCTGAAATAGAAAGGCTTTCAAATATGGCAAGGGATTTAGGTACGGATGTAGTCATAGCTGTAGGTGGAGGGAAGGCATTAGATACAGGCAAGGCAGTAGCTTTTAATCGGGGTGCCGTAAGTGTAATGGTTCCAACCATTGCTGCCACGGATGCTCCAACAAGTAGTGTGAGCGCATTATATAGTGAAAATCATATTTATGAAGGTGCTTTAAAATTTTCCCAAAATCCTTACCTAATTTTAGTAGATACGGAAATCATATCTAAGGCTCCTCCTCGGTTCCTTGTGGCTGGAATGGGAGATGCTTTATCTACGAAGTTTGAAGCTCGTGCCTGTTTTTCCTCCGGAGCTAAAAATGCGAAGGGAGGTAAATGTACCCTTGCAGGGCTTGCATTGGCTGACCTTGCTTATGAGATCATTTTAAATCACGGACTTCATGCAAAGTACGCTGTTGAGAATAAGGTTGTTACGCCATCTTTAGAAAAGGTAGTAGAGTCTATATTCTTCTAAGTGGACTTGGCTGGGAAAATGGGGGGCTTGCTGTTGCTCATGCGTTTCAAGGGGCTCTAACAGCAATTCCAAGATCCCATTTTGCATATCACGGAGAAAAAGTAGCTTTAGGGATATTGATTCAGATGGTGCTTGAAGATAGATCATTTAATGAGATTACTGATCTCATTAAATTTTACACTTCCGTTGGTCTTCCTAAAAATTTGACTGGATTGGGAATGGATAACCCAACTGAAGAGGAAATTTTAAAAATAGTTTCGAAAATGTGTCAACCTGGTTCTTATGCTCATAATATGCCATTTAAAGTCACAGAGAAAATGTTAAGAGATGCGATAATTATGACAGACAGAATAGGCAATAAAATATAAGATATAGAGATGACTTTTTTGAATTGGGGAAATTAGATGGGAGCAAGATTGATAGCGATGTTAACTCGAAAGGACTCTACAGTGGAAAATGCCTTAGAAGTCTTTGAAGAATGTAAAGAAGCACCAACAAGATATTGGGGATTTAAAGATATAGGGGCAGGTACACAAAGGATGAAGACCTTAATAGAAGTAATGAAAAATGCTGGCAAAACAACTTTTTTAGAGGTTTTAAATGAGAGGGAGGATGAATGTGTAAGGTTTGCAAAGTTTGCGATCGAATTTCAATTTGATTATCTCATAGGCATGCAATATTTTGACACTGTTAATGATTTTTTGAGAACTAAGCCAATTAAATATTTCCCAACATGTGGCAAGAGAAGTGGCATTCCGAGAATGTTAGACGGATCGATTGAAGAGATTATTTCTGGGGCAAAACAAATTGAAAAAGCAGGCGTTGATGGGATTACTCTCTCAGCTTATCGGTATAGGGGTAACCCAGAAGAGTTATCCCAAGAATTTATGAAAGAAATTCAAATTCCTATTATTATCACCGGTAGTATCAATAATTATGAAAGATTAGATCTCATTAAAAAGTTAAATCCATGGGGATTCACGATTGGATCAGCTTTTTTTAATAAAGATTTTGGTAAGAGTTCGACACTTTCTGGGCAAATCAAAAAGGTTGTAGATTATATGGGAGATTGATTTAATTAAGATTGAATTAAAAAGAGGAGGAGTCATAAACGAGACTTAAGTTGAAGGGGGACCGTCCCTCCTTAAATGTCAATAATGTTATTCCACTAGTTTCTCAGTCATATTTTTCTCCATGAAATATTTCTTGCTATAAGAAAATGTCTCCATCGGGAATCTCCACTGGCATCGTTTACCCTGATGAGTCATCCTATAGTTATACTCATATATATATCCATCTAAATCTATTTATAGTGATTCTGAGTGATAAGAGTGTAACTAAGGTGTAACCGTCTTAAGCAAAAATAATCCAAAATAAACCAAGCTATTCCAACTTGATTCTTGTAAATGTTTAATTTATAACGTATTAAAAATGATGGGAAATCGCCTGATGTTCGGGTAACGACTTAAAATCCCTCGGTGGTTTCTCAACCTCCTTTTATTTCACAAAAAAATCCTGTATTTCAAATTATCCTCGCCAACCAACAAACTCTCTATCGTCGATCATTTCTCACTCTACGCAAAATAACCCCCATTAAAAGCGTGGATTTCTGCTATAAATGTGCTGCTTTCAGATCATCCAAAATGTTTTGATTTGATCTTCGTATATCCACCTGGCCTAATGATTTCCTTCGGTAATCATCAACTCCAAGATGAACTTGCAACTACAGGTTAGTAGGTGTACTAATTATTCAAGAGGTAATCTGATATTGTCTACCATACCAAATAAAATTCACTTGAAATGATTTGAAAAATATGTCGAATTTAATAAAATTAAGAAAAATAATGTATTAAAAATGTAAGAATAGACATAACCAATGTCACTCACTGTAGGATATCTCGGCTAATCAAAAAATCTGATCATTCCCTCTGTACTCCCAATAGAAATTAACCCTTGCCGTGGTTTTCCTAATAAAAGTAATAAAGGAAAGTAGCAATAAAAAAATAATTGGAGCTTTATTTTATTAAAATAGCATTATAGATAAATAGCCGCTGGCCGTTTTTTAATGTTTTTAAATGCCAATAATCACAAATGCCGCTGCCATCGCTTAGAAAATTGATTGGTATTTTAATTAAAAACTATAATAGAAGGAGTAGAGATATATGGTAGTACAAATAAAAGCCTTAGAAATAGAGTTTTATTTAGGTTACTGTAAGGAATGCAAGCAATATGACCTAATATTAAGCTTTAATGATTTATGTACGGAATGTTATAAGAATAGAAAGTCAATGGTAATAAGTAAGCCCAAAGTCGCTGATAGCTTTAATAAGCCTAAGGGGGGTTAGAGAGCCTTAATAACCCAAAAAGCTGTAAACCTCAATTAGAGATTTGGATTGCAAGCGATGGGACAGCGGCGACACAAAATATTTATACCATTTTTTTCAACCAGACCATATTCTATTTGGGCTTCTGTGTGATTTCCTCCCCCTTAAGCACAGATGCCTTTTTTTTTATCTTTTTTCAGCGCAAAAATGTGTGAAAATGTGCTATTCCTTCTCAGAAAATTGATTTTAGACGCATTTGGTGAATCTACAAGCATAAATAGAAGGTTTGAAAATGAGGAAAGCCTTATTCCGTTAGGTTTTTGCTTCTTACAACAAGGAAATCGAAAGGCGAAGAAAAAAGTCTTGTTCTGGAGCATCCTCGTGAAAATGGCGCAAACTTCCAACCATCATTAAGTAGCTATTTTGAATAGTTTCATTTATTAAGGTCATAATTTAACATATTAAACAGCGAATCTCTTTTATTAGGTGGCTGCCTGCAGCCTTTTCTTGACGTGGATTTCCGGGTATCATTGAAAAATTTATCTTGACAGAAAAAATAAAATATTATATATTTTGGCAGTAGGTATTATTCCAATCATCACCAAGTTACCCACCGGTTATAAAGGTCCGTTTTAAAATCGTTTGAGACCCTTTCAATAAGCAATAGTCATAGAAAAACTTCTAACCCGTCTCTTTGTTGGATTGGGAAGGAGGTGGTCAAAAATTCTGGTTATAGAAATTTTATTTTCCTTTTCAATTCCTCCGTTTCTGAAATGTTTAGGAGGAGAGTGGCTATTCGTAATTATTAGCCGATCACAATGATCGGTAAAAAAATTTGGAAGTCCTTTCCCCAGAAGAGTTGCAAAAACTCGAATAGGAAGATTAAGTATTAAACTTTTCTAACAAATCCAGGAAGAATAAAGCTCTATTCTATTTATCTGGTGAAAGGAAATCTAAATGAAACAAAAAAATAATTATACTTCGGTTGATTTCTTATCATCTCTATACAAATATTGTAGAGATGGATATATCAATCTCCGATTCTTGCCTTTAGGGAAAAATCTTTTTATACCCCTATCAGAAGTAGATTCAATCCCAACAATTCTAAAAAAGTTCAAGAATGAAAACGCTTATTTTGGCGTTGCTACTCGGATCAATGGGGATGGGACTAAAGCTGGTGTTATTGAAGTTCCAGCCTTCTGGGCCGATGTCGATTTAAATGGGAAACCTCGAAAAGAGGTATGGAAGAAGCTGATCAGTTTTCCGCTCAGACCCTCAGCAATAGTGAAAACGGGGGGCGGGTACCATGTGTATTGGTTTTTGAAGACACCCGCAACCAAAGACATGATCCCCCAAATTGAGTCATACCTGAAGCGGGTCGCATCCTTTCTGGATGGAGACCTCAAAGCTACAGATGCATCCCGTATTCTGAGAGTCCCTGGGACTAAAAATTTCAAGAGAAATGAATACCGCACTCGGCTGAAAATATTCAAATCCAAACGGCGGTATGAGATTAGTGATTTCGATTTTTTACCTTCACCACCAAATGATGAAAATGAAATTGGTGCCAATACATCAGGGTGGGTAGAAAGGATCATATCAAATGGGGTTCCTGAGGGGGAGAGGAACGATGCAATCACACGGTTGAGTGGGCACTATGTCGTGAAGGGATTATCAAGAGAAGAGATTTGGCCTATCCTCCGCCGGGTTAACTCCAGGTGCAGCCCTCCTTTAGAGAAAAAGGATATTAGGACGATCCTGAATTCGGTGATACGAACTCACCAAAGAAATCATCCCGACCAGCGATCCCAAGAGGGTGTGCATTATCGGCTGGTAACTTTGAAGGATATTTTCAAATACCCTGACCCCGCCTATTTAATTGATCCTATTTTGGTCGATGGCGCGATCCACATACTGGGAGCATACTCAGGGGTCGGGAAATCATTAGCCGCCTTGACGATCAGTCAAGCAATTCTGACCCAGAAGCCTCTTTGGGGGAAATTTAGGGTTTTGAAATCAGGACGCATTTTGCTTATCGATGAAGAGACCCCGTTCGCATGGCTGAAGGAGAGGCTTCAGAAAATTGGTTTTAAGGAAGATCAAGATTTTTTTGGACTTCATTTTGAGGGGGTTCGGCTGGATGAGGATGAGCATTTCAAAGCTCTGACCGAGAAAATTCAAGAGGTTTCGCCCGTCCTCGTTATCATTGATTCGCTTCGACGGGTGCATGAGCAGTCAGAAATCGATGCCAGGTCGATGAGCCTGGTTATGAAACGGCTGCGTGCCATAACCAATTTAGGAACCACAGCCCTCGTGCTGCATCATCATACAAAAGGACAAGGTGACCTTACGGTAAGGCTAAGAGGGTCATCAGATATCCCGGCAGGCGTCGACATCGAATACGCCCTCATGCCTCAAAAGGATGATTCCTTAATCCTCCAATCAGTGAAGACCCGGACGAAACCGCTAATCCCCCTCAGGCTCAGAAAGGTCATTACGGACAAAAGGATCGATATGATTTACCTTGGCCCTGAGCTGGGGAGGGATGGCAACATTTTGCTTCAAGTTTCCAAGTTTCTCCGGGACGATGAGGAAGGTTTTGAAGAGATCCAAGAAGCCCTGAAGAAGGAAGGGGTTGTGATCGGTGAGCAGGCTTTACGGGATCTTCTCAACAAAGCTGTCCAAGAGGGAAATCTCTTGGTTCGCATCGGAGAAAGAAACAAGAAGTTTTATCGGGTAAATCCAGATTCTCAGTTTTCACGATCTATTTAAGATCGTGAAACTAAAAAACTGGATTTTCTGGATATTCTGGACGAAAGATTCTTGGACGAGGCCCAGCCTCAAACTAAAGCTGGGCCTCGGTTTGATGTTAATATATTGAGAATGAGTCGCTATAAAAACGATTTTGTATGAAGACAAGGATGATGATATGGGTATCCAGGGACAGAAACAGCGTCCCCTCCTCACTGTTTGTAATCTCCGTTTATAGCCTCGTTTAAAGTATCGTTCTGTTACTCCTGTTGTAAAATCTCATCCTAAATAGCAGACCTGGGAAAAAGATTTCACAGAAAGTTTGAGAAGCGTTTGTGACACCAACTTGCCCCATGAGGCAGGGGGAGAACGGTCGCCATGACTAAGGAATTTTTGGATATACATGATCTGTCGGAGTGTCTGAACATAAAGAGATCCACGCTCTATACAAAAGTGGAATCGGGAGAGATACCACATTATAAAGTGGGACGACTAATTCGGTTTAAGAAAAGCGATCTGGATGCCTGGATGGAAAGCCATCGAAAAGAACAAATCGACCTTGAGAAAAAAGCTAAGGAGATTTTGAAAATTACTACGAGGCAAAGGTTGGATATTGATGCTGTAGTTAAAAAAACTATTGAGGAGGTTAAAGGAAAGAGCTATACTTCTGATCGCGGGAAATCGGACCGAATCAAGGGCCTCAGAAAGGAGGTCGAAAATGGGACTTTATAAAAGAGGCTCGGTCTGGTGGATGAGATTCACTTATCAAGGTAGGCAGATTTTCAAATCTACGGAAACGGAAGATAAGAAACAAGCCCAACGCATCTTTGACAAAATTAAGTTTGAGATTGCCGAGGGGAAATGGTTCGAGAAGAAACCTGAACATTCTTTCAAAGAATTGATGGACCGATACCTTATAGAGCATGTTTCACAAAAGAAGTCCGCGAGGGCGTATGAAGGGTATGTGAGCAACCTTTTAACTTTCTTTGGTGAGGATGTTCTCATTTCAGAGATGACCCCGTCAATGATTAGCGAGTTTAAGATGAAACGCCGAAGAGACGGGGTAAAGTCTGGCACGATCAATAGGGATTTGTCCATCCTAAAGAATTGTTTCAATATCGCCGTGAAACAATGGGAGTGGGTGGACTCAAGCCCTGTTACAAGGATTCCGATGGAGAAAGAGCCACCGGGAAGGGTAAGGTTCCTCACTGAGGAAGAATTTGAACGTCTTTATAATGCCTGCTCGGAATGGTTAAAACCCGTCGTCTTGACTGCAAGGCACACGGGGATAAGGAAAGAGAATATCTTATCTCTGAAATGGAATCAGGTTGACTTGTTCAGGAGAGTTATAACCCTTGAGCACACAAAGAACAATGAAAGATTGTGTATCCCCATCAATGACACGCTCATGGAATTGTTCAAGAGGCTTGCCAAGGTGAGGCATATCAACTCTCCATATGTCTTTTACCACCCCAACGCCCAAAAGAAAAATGCCAAAGGGACATTTAGTGGTAAGAGATATTATGAGGTAAAAACGTCCTTCCAGGAGGCATTAAAAAAGGCGGGGATAGAGAATTTCAGGTTTCACGATTTGAGGCATTGTTTTGCTTCGGATTTAGTTCAAAGAGGGGTTGATTTATATCTGGTTCAAAGGTTGCTGGGCCATAAGGGCCAGGTAATGACTCAGAGATATGCCCATCTTGCTCCGGAGAATTTGAGAAACGCTGTTTTGAAATTGGATGAAAAAATTAATACAAATTTAAGACATTCTCAAAAAGAAACAGCACAGCAGGATGGGTAACCTATTGAAATTATGGAGCCCACGGACGGATTTGAACCGCCAACCCGCTGATTACAAATCAGCAGCTCTACCATTGAGCTACGTGGGCTTATAAATCAAATTCCAATAACCAAATCCCAAGCCCCAAATAAATTCCAATTACCAAATCATCAAACAATTTTCGATTAAGTTTTAATTTATCATATTTTATGCAAGGGATCAATGTCTCTACCCCCCCGCCTCAGTCCTCTCCCACCAGGGGAGAGGAAGAAGGGGGGAGCTACTGCCTTTTTTCTTCAATCGCTTTTCTAAAATCTTGATACCCTCCTGCGAGGCATGAATCGATCGTGCTAAGAATTCCCTTGACTGTTGTGGATTGTGGAAACCATCGCTGTTCTAGGCTGTCCACCATTCCCAGAGGATATGAGCCCTATCATGAAAAGGACGTACTTCTTTCAGAATTTCCTCTCCAACACCAAGGTCTTTTGCCCGGGTATTAGTTTCGCTCAATTGTTCTAACCAATATTCCGCTTTTCTCATCTTCCCACGGACGTCGATAGGCAAGGATTGTGAACGATCACACGGACATGACAGGAGAGCTTCTGAGAGCTCTCTTATTTAGGTCCCACAAGCAGTAAGACGATGGTCCATGCAAAGAGGATGACCAAGAAGGAAATAAATTGTTTGACCAATTTGGGATCCATGAGCCCTCCTTTTATAAAGGCTGAAGATGATCCCTGTTGTATTGGATTCAATTGAGCCAGGGTTCTTTCTTATTTTTCCGCAATGAGGGGCAGAACTTGATCACAGCGCTCAATTTTACAACAGGGTAAATTGCTTTTTTCTTAAAAATAGTATATTGAAAATATACGTTTCTAATCAAGAGCTATTATGAAAAATTTTACAAATTATTTCAAGAAAGAAAAATGGGTAAGAGGTCTTCTCCTTTTTGGGTTGGTCCTTCTCATCCCCTTCCCCTCTTATGCTGAATCAATCAGAAAGGTCACTCAGAGCATTCAACAGGTCCAGTCCCTCGAACCTCCCTTCCGGTTCGCCATGCTTGGAGACAGTCGAGATGGAAAAAAGGTTTACGCTCAATTGATGAAAGGAATTCTGAAGCGGAAGCCTCATTTTTTCATTCATCTGGGAGATATGATCCCCAAACCCCATGAGAAAGAGTGGCAGGTCTTTTTTGAAATCTCAAAGAGGATAGATTTTCCTTTCTTTCCGGTAGCAGGGAATCACGATGTCGGGACGACAAGCCTGGGAGAGGAGATGTATCGAAAGCAGTTCTCTCTCCCGGGAGGGAAGACCTATTATGCCTTTCAATCAGGGGATATCCTTTTTGCCATCCTGGATTCGGAAAAGGGAAAGGGGAGGATTCTCAAAGAACAGTGGTCATGGCTGGAGGGTCTCTTATCATCTTCTAAAAAGGAATTTAAATTGGTATTTCTTCACCGTCCTCTCTTTCCTCCGTTGGACAGTTTAAAAACGGGGCGGGCGATGGATAAATATCCCCATGAACGGGACGGTCTCCATCAGCTCTTCTTAAAAACCAAGGTTAAAGCTGTTTTTGCCGGAGATGATCACCGATATGATCGAAACAAAAAGGACGGACTCCTCTATGTCATCTCTGGAGGCGGGGGAGCGCCCCTGACATCTTTTAAAGAGAGGGGGGGATATTTTCATTACCTCTGGATCTCTGTCGAGAAAGGAAGGATGGCAGGAGAAGTGGTGGATGCGGAAAACCAGATTCAAGATACGTTTGTGATCGAATAGTCGTTAAGGAGGAAAGAGATGAGTTTGGCAATTGCTCTGATCGTGATGGGGGTACTGATCCTTTTGGATCGAATGGGCGCGGGATACGGGTTAAGGGAAGGATGGCCATGGATCGTTATTGCCCTTGGAGCGGGAGGCATTTTTCGCAACAAAATAAGTCTGGCCGCTTGGGTGACGACAATCATCGGAGTTTTGATTTTGGGCGCAAGGTACTACTCCATCCATATCAAAGTCCCTTTCATGATTAAAACCTACTTTCTCCCCGCCCTCCTGATTGTGATCGGTCTCCTCTGGCTCTGGAAATATAAAAAAGACTGAGAGGACGATGAACAATGGACGATGCACTTTAAACAACAAACATTTGTTTAAAATATAGTGTTCATTGTTTAACGTTCATCGTCTCCGCATTGTTAGGCGGGAATCAGCCCAGCAACCACCAATATCGTAAGTTCCTCTTCTCCGGTATTGGTCAACTCGTGAAAATGGCCAATGGGTATGTGGATCGCATCTCCAGATTCCACCTCACAGACCTCCTCTCCCACCTGCATGCGTCCCCGACCACATTGGATGATATAAATTTCTTCCATAGGATCCACATGGCCGATGAGTTTTTTCCCCGGGGCAACAGAAGCATGGGCAAGAAACATAAGGGTTTTAAGATGGCGGGTATCCAGAATCATGTGAGCCACACCACCCCCGTGCGCCCGATAGCGAGTCGCTTTCACTTCAGGGTGTTCCAAGTTGCGTCGTATCATCTTACCGTCCTCTCTCAGCTCATTTTTCATCGATCGTATTTTAATTGAACGTTGAGGTGGAAATCAAAGTAAAATTAATCGTTCAAAAAGAGGCCTCTTGATTAGAGAGGCCTACTGGGTTATGTATACCCCGTTAGAAAGGATGGGGCCTTAACCCCGCTCTTTCTGTAAAGAATTGGAAAAGCCTCGACTCCACGAGTTGAATTTTCTTTCAGGAGCGACCGATGCCAAAGATAACTGAAGAGGTCTATTACATTCCAGGACAGGATGAATTTATGCCGGATGCCCACACCTATGTGTTGGGGAAGCCATCCTCCCAAGACCTTTCTCTCATTGATGCAGGTTTAACAGGGAAGGGGAGTTATAAAATTCAGTCTGTCCAGGGGGCGGGGTTTGAATTATCGGCTATCAAAAGGATTATCATGACTCATACACACCTGGATCACATCGGATGCCTTTCCGAAATCCGGAGACAGATCCCCTGGGCTGAACTATGGGTGCATCGCTTGGAGGCCGATCCCCTGGAGCAGGGAGACGAGAGGGCTGTTTATGGTATGGATATGTTCCGGGAGTACTGTCAGGAACAGCTTGGCCTTAAACCAGGTGTTTTTAAATTTCAGGTGAATCGAAAGCTTGATGGAGGGGAGACACTGGATCTTGGGAAGACGGCCTGGGAGGTGATACACATTCCTGGACACTCCATGGGCAGTATCGGTCTTTATCATCGTCCCACAAAAATCCTCATCCCCGGGGATGTGGTTTATGCCGATTATGCCATCGGTCGTTTTGATCTTTATGGGGCGGATGGTCCTGAACTTAAAAAGTCCCTGATGCGATTGGCTGAATTAGAGGTGGACATCCTTTTACCCGGTCACAACCAGATCGTCAAGGCCCTTCCTAAAGGTTATATCCTGAAGACGGCCAAACAATGGGAGCCCTATCTGAGGTGATTCATGCTCGTTTGTCGCTTTGCTCAGGAAGTAATTTTTTCCCTCAACGCCTCCACCAATTCTTGAGCTTCTGAGACGGTGCGTTCTATGACTTCCTTGCAAGTCGGTATATCTTTTATTAAACCGATGGCTTGGCCTATGGGTAAAACTCCAGTTTCTAAATCACCGTTGTCAATGGCAACCTTCAGTCCTTTAAGACTAAGCGCCTGGCGGGCCAAGTCCTGAACGCCTCGCTGTTTGAGACCCCCCAGGAAAAGCTTAAAAAAGGGAACATTGATCATGCGTTTAATGCGGAGGACGCTGGAGAAGGCCTGAAAGAGTGACGGTTTTCCCCCTGCCATCTTGATCGCTGCCGGATTCTTGAGCCATCTTCCAGGCAAACCGTCGACCTTTTCGGAACAAATCGTGTCCTCCGCCGTCGCTTTAAGAGAAAGTTCTTTTGTCTTCTGGTGCATTTCGCATTCCTGGGTCAACATGAGCCGGGTGCCCATGGAAACTCCATCCGCCCCCAAGACCAAGGCGGCCGCCAATCCCCGACCATCACAGAAACCACCAGCCGCGACAATCGGAAGTTTTGATTGACGAGCAATCGAAGGGATTAATACCAGGGTGCCCACCTCTGCTCCATGGGCTGCCGCTTCATGGCCCGTCACCACAAGACCATCGGCCCCGTCCATCTCAGCTCGACGAGCATGCTTTTCTATGGCCACCGTTGCCAAGACCTTACCGCCATATTCATGGGCTGCCTTTATAATCCAATCTCCCTTCCCCAATGCATAATTCAAAATCGGGACTTTTTCTTCAAGGGCCACCATTATGTTTTCTCTTCCATTGGGCAATATCAGCGTGGCATTTACGCCAAAAGGTTTATCCGTGAGAGATTTTACCTGCCTGATGACACCCTTTACCTGATCGGGAGTATAAGCGACGGAGTTCAGCATACCAATTCCTCCTGCATTCGAAACGGCAGCGACAAGTTTTGGTAGACTCACGAAGGCCATGCCTGCAAGCATGATGGGATGTTTGATCCCTAAAAGTTCAGTCATTCTTGTTTTCATTGTATTCTCCCCTTATATTATATTATGCTTAAATTCATCCCTATCATATATTAAATCAGATTTGGATGCCAGGCTATTTTTGAATTTTTGGTAAGGCCTCACTGAAACCTGGGAGGAGGCCCCTGTCTATCGGCAGGCAGGAATATCTCCGAAAATCTTATCAAGCGGACGATTTGAAATCATGGTTGGCAAAGGGAACCTTTCTTTTCATAGCACGATCCTTGAAATGCTCAGGATATTCTGTCGTTGGGAGACAAGCTGAGGTTTCCGCTATAAGATTTTGTTCGACATCCCTGCCCGATTCCGCTAAGCTTCCCCTGGAGAGTGGGGGATTACCATTTTTCATAAATAATTCTTGTAGTTTCATGCTGAATATGATAACTATTTTCAGATTCTCAGCGATTTCAAAAAGGAGACGGAGAAGTGGCGTTTTATAAAGTGATATTTTTAGGTCTGTCGGTGATAGGATCTGAGGAAGAGACACGTTTGCTTGTAGGCCTTCAGAAAAAATTTAATCTTACCCCTGGAAGGGCTGAAAGCTTACTTCAGAGAGTTCCTATTGTAGTGAAAAAAGGTATCTCGAAAGAAGAAGCAGAGAAGTACCAGAGAGCGTTTGAAGAAATTGGGGGGAGAGTGATGATCGAAGAGGAGATCCCCCTCAATCAGGAAATGACCCGGGAGTATGAACCTAAGCCAAGACCGGAGCCTAAACCTGAACCTGACATGAGGGCATATAGGGAGGCAATGGTAACATGTCCTCAATGTGGATTTGAGCAGCCCAAAACCGATGAGTGCGTCAAATGTGGCATCATCATCTCTAAATATGTCCAATATCAGGAAATGGCCCGGTCTGTTGAAGGGCAGGTCCGGGAGATCTCAAAAGAGGAATATCCGCCATGGGAGAGTGGAGAAGGCTTTATCAGGGCCTTTTTTCAAACGGTTAAAGAGTCTCTTTTCTCTCCCACCAAATTTTTCAAGAAAATTTCTTTCGGTGAGGGATATTGGTCCCCCCTGATCTATGGATTGATTACTGGGATCATTGGAAATGGTTGTGCGATCTTCTGGTTCTGGCTTTTCATGGCGCAACTCATCCCACTGGATCGGTTGCCCTTTCAATATAGCCTTTCTATCCTCCAAATGATTATTCCTCTACCGTTCCAGCAGGCCTTTGCCATTTTTATCGGAAGCGCCATCTTGCACCTCTGCCTCATGATTGTCAGAGGGAACCATAATGGGTATAAGACGACCTTCCGCGCCGTTTCCTATTCTTACAGTGCCTATCTCTTTGGAATCATCCCCTTTATAGGACTCGTCATCGGTGGCATTTATACTTTCATCCTGACCATTATTGGGGTGAGGGAAGGTCATGGGATCTCAACCGGGAGAGCCGTTTTAGCCGTCCTCCTTCCTGTCATTGTAATCTTTATACTCATTTTCGTTGCAATTCTTTTTATAATGATGGTCTTTGGGTCCATGGGTTTTTTGGGCGGAGTGCGGGCTTAATCTTGAATCAAAAAAGTCCCCTTTTTATCGAAAAGGGCGTTCATGCCCTTTTTTTTTAAAATAATCAAATGTATTCACGGTCAGCAATTCATTATTAGCAATAAGCTGGGAGTTTCAGGGAACGATGATTAAGAGAAGGATAAAAAAGGAGAAGAGAAGAGATCAGAGAGGAGAGGGTCTTTCTACAGAGGAACTCCTCCCTATGATGAAGGAAGAGGATCGACCTCTTCTCTTGAGAGAGATTCTACGTCGTTTAGGTCTCCAAAAAGAAGAAAGGGGAAGGGCAAGAGAGCTACTCAGAAATTTAGCGGAAGAGGGGAGGGTTGTTCGGATTCGAGGCAACCGTTATGGTTTGCCATCAAAGATGAGTCTGACCGTGGGCAGGGTGAAGGCGCACCCGGATGGATATGGTTTCGTCATTCCCGAGAAAGAAGGAGAAGAAGACGTTTTTGTCAGTCCCAGAAATCTTAAGGAGGCCATGCACGGGGATCGTGTCATTGCAAGAATAGAGTCCGTTCGGAAGAAGGGAAAAGAGGGCAGTGTAATACGGATCCTGGAAAGAAAGACCCGCAAAGTGGTCGGTAAGTTTATGAAGGCTAAAAATTATTCCTATATCATCCCGGAAGACGAGCGAATCCTCCAGGAAGTTTTCATCCCGGAAGGAGAAACAAAAAAGGCGAGACCGAATCAGTTGGTGGTGGCCGAGATCACCCGATATCCAACGGAAAGAGCAAGGCCAGAGGGTCGAGTGACCCATATTTTGGGGTATCCCGATGATCCGGAGATCGGACCTCAAATCATCATTCATAAATATGATCTTCCCCATCGATTTTCTTCGGCCACTTTGAAGGAGGCGCAGAACCTTCCTCCTATCCCCACTTCCAATGAATATAGAGAGCGAGTGGATCTGAGAGAAATCCCAACGTTTACCATCGACGGAGAAAATGCAAGAGATTTTGATGATGCGGTCTCTATTGAAAGGGAAAGAGACGGAGGCATCAAGCTCTATGTTTCCATCTCCGATGTGAGCCATTATGTTAAAGAAGAAAGTCCTCTGGACGAAGAGGCATATCTCCGGGGCACAAGCGTCTATTTTCCAGACCGCGCCATTCCCATGTTTCCCTTTGAACTCTCTCATCAAATCTGTTGTCTTCACCCCAGATTGGATCGGCTCACCCTCACGGCAGAACTGAGATACGATGCGAATGGAGAGAAGAAAGGGGTCCAATTTTATCCCAGTGTGATCCGAAGCCATGAGCGGTTAACTTACACGTTGGTGAGAAAAATATTGGTGGACGGAGATGTGGAGATAAAGAATGAATTTAGGCATCTTCTTCCATCCTTGGAACTCATGGCCAATCTCTGTCAAGAACTCCGTCGAAGAAGAATGGAAAGAGGGGCCATTGATTTTGACCTCCCGGAACCTGAGGTCATTCTGGATCTCCAGGGAGAGACGGAGGACATCATTCGGGCAGATAGAAACCTTGCTCATCAGATGATTGAAGAATTTATGATCGCTGCCAACGAGGCCGTTGCCCATTTTATGGGAGAAAAAGGCTTTCCTCTCGTCTATCGTATCCATGAGCCTCCACAAAAAGAAGCGATTGTCGAGTTTCGAAGATTTATTTCTCATTTAGGATATAAAATGAGAAAAGATTCTGACGATTCTCCTAAAGAATTTCAGAGAATTCTTTCCGAGGTAAAAGGAAGGCCGGAAGAAAGGGTGGTGAACGATGTTCTGCTTCGATCGATGAAATGGGCCAAATATTCGGCTAAGAATTTATGCCACTTCGGTCTGGCCTCGGATGGCTACACCCATTTCACTTCTCCTATTCGAAGGTATCCTGATTTGATCGTTCATCGTCTTCTCAAAAGGGTTCTGTCCGAGAAGGAGATTAAGATCTCGGAGGAGACCCTGGCTCATCAAGCCAACCATCTTTCCAACCGGGAAAGGGTGGCCATGGAAGCCGAGAGAGAGATTCTGGACCGATACAAGGTTCGTTTTATGAAGGATAAGACCGGCGGGGAATTTGAAGGAGTCATCAGTGGTGTGACCGCTTTTGGTTTCTTCGTAGAGCTGAAAGATATTTTTGTAGAAGGGTTGGTTAGGGTGACGAGCCTTCACGACGATTACTATCAGTATCATGAAAAAAAGTATTGCCTGGTCGGGGAGAGAACTCATAAGACGTTCAGAATTGGGGATGAGGTCAGGGTGAGAGTGGAACGGGTGGATGTGGAGAAGCGACATATTGATTTTGGGCTGGTGAATAAATAGTTCGGAGAGAGAAATATAAATTCCTGAATTAAAACTATGAACTCCGAACTGCAATGGGTCGGGCGATGCGATGGTGGATTCGGGACATTGAATGGAGACCGGGCGGAAACGGTTTGATAAAAAAACCCGGGATGATGAATTTCTTTCAGGGTCAGCTTCAGGGGTCATTTGAGAAATTGGGAGAAAACGGGGTTGAGGAGGCTCGAAATGTCTTCGAATAGTAAAAGGAATGAGAAAAAGAATAGATTCAAATTTCTTTTAGACCAAGCCTCTGATCTTGGAGCCACAGAAGGAAAGATCATCCCGTCCAAAAAGATTGTGGTCGAAGACCGGGTATTACTTAAATGCAAATCCGGATGTCACATGTATGGCCACAAATTAATTTGCCCTCCTTTCACACCGACTCCTGGCGAATTCAGGAAAATGTTAGCAGAATATCAATATGCTCTCATCGTTAAATTTAGAGGAGCGGCAGAAGCTAAAGGAGATGTGGGGAGGAGCCTCCTAAAAAACCTGTGTGTGTCGGATATTTCCTCAACGGTTCGGGACCGGACCAAGAGATTCTGGGATATTTGGAACGATGATAAAAAACAGATTCTCTTGGCCATGCTGGAGTTGGAAAAAGCCGCTTTCAATCGGGGGTATACTCTTGCCATTGCATTGGCAGCAGGGTCATGTTCTCTATGTGAGAAATGTAATGTGGAGGGTCTCTGCCTTCACCCCTCGATGGCCCGATATCCTGAACATGCCCTGGGAGTGAATGTAAAGAAGACCCTCAAGAACGCAGAAATGACGATCACATTTCCTTTCGAGAAAAAACCCGAGGGCATAGGGATATTGCTCATCGATTGACCTCCCCAAAAACCCTTCATCTATCTATCTACCTACCTGCCCCTTTCCACCCATCCTGCTTGTGGGAGCAGAGGGAGGACCCCACTCTCAATTCTCGTTGACTTCTTTGCACATCTCGTATAAAGTATTTATATGGTTTAAGTTCTTGGGCGCTTTTTTTTAGCCCCTTTTTTAAAGACAGGCACATGACCGCAAGATGAATTTAACTCCCATTCTCTAAGGAGGAAATGGGTTTTTTTATGTCTACGCAATGGTGAGGAATAGCTCGAGATAGTACGGGTCGGACGGTCTCTATGATGGATGCTCATTAAATAAAACGAACCAGAATCGCACGAAAGCAGCCAAATTGCTTGGCATCAGCCGCCGCACCCTCCAGAACAGGATCAAGGAATATAGCCTATCACTTTATGATCACTCAATATTAGACAATCACAAATAGGCCTAAGAAATGAAATTTCTCGTCATCGTTAATCCCATAGCAGGAAAAAAGGCTCTTCGGCTCCTCCCTACAATCAAGCGTTGGCTTTCGCAAAGCACCCACGAATTCTCTTTCAGTGTTCCAAGATCTCAAAATGAGATGCGCTTAGAAATAATGAGGGCTCCTTCCCAAGGAGTAAATGTCATCCTTCTTTGCGGAGGGGATGGAACGGTCCACGAAGCCCTTCCAGCCATCGCGGAAACAAACCTTCCTATTGGCTTGATCCCTTGCGGTCGTGGAAATGATTTTGCCAGAAACATCGGCCTTTCTATGAATTTGAGAAAGAATTGCATCTTACCATTCGATCCAACGTTTCGTAAATTTGATTTGCCCACCATTAATACCATCCCCTTTGTATCCATCGCCTGTATCGGGCTTGATGCGGAAGTCAACAAGTTGGCCCGAGACGGAGAGGGCTATTTTGGCGGGGAATTAGGGTATATCGTTTGTGTCCTGAAAGCCCTGAAAAAATTTAGACCCTTCGAGATCGAAATGACGATTGACGGCCAATTTTGGGGAGACCGTGTGATGATGGTAACAATAGCGAATGGCCCCTATTATGGGGGAGGCATGAAAATCGCTCCCGATGCAAAAATGGACGATGGAGTGCTGAATATCTGTATCGTGAAAGAGATGTCAAAGTGGGAATTGCTTAGAGAATTTCCTAAAGTCTTTAAAGGCACCCACATCTCCAACCCTAACTTCGTTATGAAAACTGGACGAAAGGTGAAAATCCAATCTGATGAACATAGAGAGATTTTTGCTGATGGAGAATACGTAGGGAATCTACCCGCTGAATGTATGGTTGGAAATCAGACAATCCAAATCATGCCTTTTTATTGAAATACAGTTAATTTCATGAAGCAACTTCTACGGATGTTGATGATTGGACTGGCCCTCTCTCCCACATTTTTATTTGGAGAGGAAAAACTTCTCACCATCCTCCATACGAATGATTTACACTCCCACCTTCTTGGCTTTTCACCGAATATCGATTACACCCCTTTGCAAACCATGGATGATTTAACATTGGGTGGCTGGGCCAGGATAGCGACGGTAATAAAATTGGAGAGGGCAAATAGAAAGAATCCAGTTGTGGTGATCGATGCTGGAGATTTTCTCATGGGATCGCTTTTCCACCTGGTTTCTCGTGAAGAAGGGCTGGAACTACGATTGATGAAAGAGATGGGATATGATTTGGTCACTCTGGGGAATCACGAATTCGATCTCACTCCTCGGGGATTGGCGAGGATCCTCACATCGGCTCACGAGAAAGGGGGAATGCCGGGGGTTGTCTTTTCGGGCGCTATTTTTAATAAGACGAACCCTGAAGATGATGGGCTTGAAGAAATATTCCAAAAAGGTCTTGTGAAATCCTATCTTGTCAAGGAGATTGGGGGGATACGGATCGGATTCTATGGCATCATGGGTAAAGATGCGGCGGAGGTTTCTCCCTTTGCTTCACCTGTTAAATTCAGGGATCCTTTTGAGGTCTCTCATGAAATCGTCAAGATTTTGAGAGAGAGAGAAAAGGTCGATATGGTTGTTTGCCTATCCCACAGCGGTATCCGTGGAGATAAATCCCGGACAGAGGACGATCGATTGGCAAAGGAAGTGCCTGGAATTGACATCATTGTGAGCGGTCATACTCACACAAAACTGGCCAAACCCCTTGTGGTGAATAAGACCATCATTGTTCAAGCTCATGAGTTCGGGAAATGTGTGGGGGTTCTCGATATAGGATATGAAAAGGGTGAAACGAGGCTAAAGGCCTATAAGCTGATTAACATTGACGATAGCATCAGGTCAGATGAAGAGGTCCAAAGAAGAATTGATTCTTATATAACGATCATCAATGAAAAGATACTTAAAGAAGCCAATTTAAGTTTTTATCAAGTACTTGCAAAGACAGGTTTTGATTTGAGACTTGCGGAGGATGAATCGAATCTGGGAAATTTGATTGCCGATTCCATCCGGTGGGCCATCAACAGAGTAGATTATGACAAGAATGATCCTGCCACCAAGGTGGTGGTTGCCATTGAATCTAACGGGGTGATCCGGGAAGACCTCCTGAGAGGAAAGACAGGAAATATTGCGGTATGTGACCTCTTTCGCACCATCCCATTAGGAATGAGCGGAGGGGATGATACCATGGGATATCCCCTTATCACCTCTTATCTCTACGCTCATGAAATTAAAAAGATCCTGGAGGTGTTGACGAGTATCTATCCTAAAAGAGGAAGTAAATATTTCCTCCAAGTTTCGGGCTTGAAATTCAAATATAATCCAAACAGAGTCATCTTCGATCGGGTAACCGATATCTCGATCGGGAGCGAGGAGGAGGGATATCAACCCCTCGACTATTCAAAATCGAATAAGACTCTTTATCGGATTGCAGCAAACATCTATAATGCAACCTTTCTTAATTTTGTGGGTCACTTCACCTATCACATCCTCGATATCGTCCCAAAGGATCGGAAAGGCAATCCGACTCTCCCGAAGGAAGTAAAAGGAAATCCATTTGACCTGCCTCTTTCATTAAGAGTGGATGTCGATAAAGAAAAGGATGGAATCCAGGAGCTTAAGGAATGGATCGGCGTTATAGATTACGTGAAGAGCTTTCCCGATAAGAACGGAGACGGAATCGCGGATATTCCGGAAAAATATAGAGGAAAACTTGGCAGAATTATAAAAGAGCCAAGCTATAATCCCATTTCACTCCTTTCAAGAGGGACAAACGTAACCTGGATAGCCTTCGGAGTGGTAATAAGTTTAATTCTTGTGATTGGGCTTGGAATATACTTCATTTCAAAGAAGATGAGAAAAAAATGACGCTTTAACTCTCCCTCCGTATTCGATCGTCCCACATTCTTAAATAAAAAAGAATTTATTGCCTTAAATCTGTGCAATCGGATTCCCACCCTTCACTCTAAGCTGCGCAACCTGATTCACACCTCAACCAATTTCTCCCCACGATATCTACTCCAAAACTCTAATAACAACAGAAGGTTACCAATTTTTTTTTCTTAGTTTATTTTACTGGGCATGGGGCTTGCTCTAAATGAAAACATATTCCACACGAGCTCCTTGGGGGGTGTCAAAATGAAGATAAAGCTTATAGCGCCCCATGAACAGAGTGAAGAAAATATCTCCAGCGCGGAGACCTTCAAAATACAGAAAGTTAATCTGCCCCTTCTGGCTGCATTCACTCCTCCTGAGCATGAAATAAAAATTGTGGACGAAGCTTTTGCACCAGATAATATGAATAAAGAGGTGGATATGGTAGGGATCACTGTCATGACGGATCTTGCCTTAAGAGCTTATCAAATAGCTGATATTTACCGCCAGCGTGGCGTTCAAGTAGTCATGGGTGGTATTCATCCCACGGTGCTACCAGGTGAGGCTCTGCATCATGCGGATGCCGTGGTCATCGGTGAAGCCGAGGGAGTCTGGCCAATACTTTTATCGGATGCCGCCTCCGGAGAGATGAAAAAACTATATTGCGCCAACAAGACCACTCATGTCAAAGGAATGCCAATCCCGTGTCGAAATCTCTACCCTAAGCCCATATCCAGGAGCTACACCCCATTGACTTCTGGAATCGAGACGGCCCGTGGTTGTCCATATGATTGTGAATTCTGCTCTATTGGCTCTGTCATGGGTCGTCAATATCGAGCTCGACCTGTATCAGAGGTCATTGCTGAGATAGAATCCATTGATTCCCCACACCTCTTCTTTGTGGATGATACGCTGGCCCTTAGCCGACCAACAGCCAAAAAGCTTTTTATGGAAATGATCCCCCTCCGGCGAAAATGGGCAGGTCAGGGGCCTGTTTCGCTGGCTGAGGACGCAAATATTCCTTGTGGCAGGCGTGATGAGAATGTCCTGGAAGAAATTTCTAATGGTGGATGGAACCTCTGCTTTATTCACCATCACGTTATGGGGTGGATTAGG
>Ga0068714_10000739_pt1 | contig 57492 bp, 51 predicted proteins | sample MTBNYHSulfiMetaG_FD_62988 | JGI IMG/M metagenome (GOLD analysis project Ga0068714, IMG submission 62988) | Enrichment culture microbial communities from rom New York Harbor, USA that are MTBE-degrading - MTBE-NYH (New York Harbor Sulfidogenic)... | ecosystem: Environmental > Aquatic > Marine >... | reverse complement strand
GGCGGCAATCGATGCGATCCATGCTGGCTTTACCAAGTATACCGCGGTTGACGGCACACCGAGCCTGAAACAGGCGATTATTGCCAAATTCGAGCGTGACAACGGCCTGCGCTACCAGCCGAACCAGGTGCTGGTCTCCTGCGGCGGTAAGCAGAGCTTCTTCAACATGGCGCAGGCCTACCTGAACCCGGGCGACGAGGCCATCATTCCCGCCCCCTACTGGGTCTCTTACCCGGACATGGTTCTGCTGGCCGAGGGCAAGCCGGTGATCATCCAGGCCGGCCTCGAGCAGGGCTTCAAGATCACCCCTGAGCAGTTGCGCGCCGCGATCACCGACAAGACCCGCCTGGTGGTGCTCAACAGCCCCTCAAACCCCACCGGCGTCGCCTACAGCAAGGCCGAGCTGGCCGCCCTCGGCGAGGTACTGCTGGCTCATCCCGACATCCTCATTGCCAGCGACGACATGTACGAGCACATCCTGTGGGCGGACGAGCCCTTCGCCAACATCGTCACCGCCTGCCCCGAGCTGTACGACCGCACCCTGGTGATGAACGGCGTCTCCAAGGCCTACTCGATGACCGGCTGGCGCATCGGCTACGCCGCCGGCCCAGAATGGCTGGTCAAGGCGATGAAGAAGGTCCAGTCCCAGAGCACCTCCAACCCCACCTCCATCTCACAGGTGGCCGCCGAGGCCGCGCTCAACGGCGACCAGGGCTGCATCCAGGAGATGCTCGGCGCCTTCAAACAGCGTCACGACTTCGTAGTGGAAGAGCTGAACCGGATCAAGGGGGTGACCTGCCTGCCCTCGCAGGGAGCCTTCTACTCCTTCCCCGATATGCGGGAGGCGATAAGCACCCTCGACGGCATCAACGACGACGTGGAACTGGCTGAATACCTGCTCAACGAGATCGGCGTCGCCCTGGTCCCCGGCTCCGCCTTCGGCCAGCCCGGCTACATGCGTCTCTCCTTCGCCACCAGCATGGCGAACCTGAGCAACGCCCTGAAGCGCATCGGCGATCGTTTGGGTCGCAAGTAGCATAATTCCTACAAACCGGGACACATATACCCTACATATCACGGGTTTATTGTCCGGGAAATATCCAATATCCTGAGCCGTAACACATGGAGGTGTTATGGACATGGATGTCATTTACCCACCGAACCGTTGCCCGCCCCGCCGAACCGGCGGCCTCACCCTGATTGAACTCCTTGCTGTTATCGCCATAGCCTCCATCCTGCTGGGAATGGCTGCTCCCTCATTCTCTGTGCTAGTGCAAAACAGCCGCATGACCGGCGAGATGAACCGCCTGGCAGGACACCTCAACTTCGCACGCAGCGAAGCGATTAAGAGCGGCACTACGGTAATCGTGTGCAAGAGCCTGGACGGCAGCAACTGCACAACAGCGGGGCAGTGGACACAGGGCTGGATCATCTTTGCAGACAGCATCAACAACCGGACGCGGGATGAGAGCGAACCGGTGCTCGCCGTACAGCAAGCACTGGGACAGGGCAGCAGCATTGATTATGGCGGATTTCCTACCGCTAACTATGTCCTCTACCACCCCATCGGCACCAGCCTTGGCAACGGCACCTTCACCTTCTGCGACAGCCGAGGTGGAGGGAGTGCAAGGGCACTGGTGCTAGCCAGGACAGGCCGCTTGCGTAACGCGCGCACCCTACCTGACGGCAACGCGTTAAGTTGTCCGACAGTTTAAGGTGAATTTTTTCCCCCGTTCCTATTGACCCATCCGGCAGCCGCTTGTAGTATACGCGCCTGTGTTGAGCAGCAAACGACACGACCGCTATTCCCCGGTAGCGCAGCGGTAGCGCAGAGGACTGTTAATCCTTTGGTCGCAAGTTCGAATCTTGCCCGGGGAGCCACTATAGAAAAACCGACCTGATGGTCGGTTTTTTTTGTCGCAATAAATCGATATTGGAATATTCTGCAGGAGCCCATTGCTGGGGAACCCTTTCGCCGAAGGACTCGGCTCCTACGAGGATCGCCGGTGCCAAACAGCGCGTAGGAGCCCACTCCCGTGGGCGAAAACATTCGCCGAAGGGACCCGGCTCCTACAAAGCAAAACCCTTCGCCAAGGGGCTCGGCGCTACAACCACACAGCATCCCAATGTGGATATTCTCCGATGCTAACGACCAAACCAGCGCGCAACGGATTGGCGATGATATATCTGGCGATCGCTCGCAAATCAGCATCCCGCCTTATTGCATGGTCATAGAACCCTTTTTGCCAAATTGCACAACCCAGCCTTCTGCTGGATATCGCCTTCACACTGCGTACCACGCTCGACAAATTCTGTCCTTCTGACAAACGCATAAGCCAATGCAAATGTTCCGGCATCACCACAAATGCAAGCGTTCCGCCCGAGCCATTTCCTGATGCTCGCACAATACCCGAATCAAGCATCTTGCAGCACGTAAATCAGTAAAAATAGGGGATCGGTTGCGTGTTACTGTCGAAATCGAGTACACCTGTCCGGCAATGGATACTCGACCTTTGCGTAACTGTTGACCGTGAAATTTCTGTCCCATCAACCCTCCTTGGTGCCTGTAGGTCCGTTCGCCGAGGGGACTCGGCTCCTACAACTCGAGGCCTTTGAGATATTCCCTGAACTGCCCGTTCAACTCGGGATGCTTCAAGGCGTACTCGACAGTCGCCTGCAGATAGCCCAGCTTGCTGCCGCAATCGTAGCGCTTGCCCTGAAAACGATATGACAGCACCCGCTCCTCCTCCAGCAACTGGGCGATGGCATCGGTCAACTGGATCTCGCCTCCGGAGCCTTTTTTCGTCGTCTCGAGCATGCCGAAAATCCGCGGTGTCAGCAGGTAGCGCCCGACCACGGCAAGGTTGGACGGCGCCTGTACCGGCTTGGGCTTCTCGATGATATTGGAGATCTGCGCCAGCGCCCCCTCCTCGCCGGTAATACTGACGATACCGTACTTGTCGGTCTCGGATTTCGGCACCTCTTCCACACCGAGTACGCTGCACTGATGCTGTTCGTAGATCTCGACCATCTGTGACACCACGCCACGGCCACTGCCGTCGATCATGTCATCGGCCAGCAGCACGGCGAAGGGTTCGTCTCCCACCACCGGCTTGGCACACAGCACCGCGTGTCCAAGTCCCAGTGCCTCGGGCTGGCGAATATAGACGCAGGAAACACCATTTGGCACCACGTTGCGCACCAGTTCGAGCAACTCCTTCTTGCCTTTCTTCTCCAGCTCGCACTCCATCTCGTAGTTCTTGTCGAAATGGTCCTCGATCGCCCGCTTGGCGCTGCTGGTCACGAAGATCATCTCCTTGATACCGGCCTCGACCGCCTCCTCGACCGCATACTGGATCAGCGGCTTGTCCACGACCGGCAACATCTCCTTGGGATTGGCCTTGGTTGCCGGCAGAAAGCGGGTGCCCAGACCGGCAACCGGGAAAACGGCTTTGCGAATACTACTCATCAGTGACTCATCCCTTCTTCATCAGTACTTATTAACGACTTAACAGCGCTACTGTAATAGGCGAAAATGTAACGGTTTTTATGACCAATCACAAACAGGGCGAATCCGGATCATGACAAATAAACCAGCCGCTGCACTGCAGATCAACGAACTCATGGAAACGAGTGCCGTGAAATTCGGCACCAGTGGAGCTCGTGGGCTGGTGAGCGACATGACCGACAGGGTCTGCTATGCCTATACCCTCGGTTTTATACAGCACCTCGAGAAGCTGGGGGAGTTGAAAACTGGGCAGGCCGTCGGGATCGCTTACGATTTCCGCCCCAGCAGCCCCAGAATCGCGGCGGCCTGCTGCCAGGCCATTAGGGACCGTGGATACTCCCCGGTGAATGGCGGTCAGGTGCCCACACCTGCCATCGCCCTTTACGGCATTCGCCACCGCCTGCCCACCCTGATGGTGACCGGCAGCCATATCCCGGATGATCGCAACGGGATCAAGTTCTATCGCCCCGGTGGCGAGATCCTGAAGGCAGATGAACAGGCGATCCGCAAAGAACTCGTCGAGCACCGGCCAGAGTTGTTCGATGACATGGGCATGCTCTGCTCGGCTGCGGTTCTTCCGGCAATCGACGGTGCCGCTCACCAGGAGTATGCCGAACGCTTTACAGACTTCTTCCCCGCCAATGCCCTGGAGGGGATGAAGGTAGCGCTCTACCTGCACTCGTCGGTCGCCAGCCGGTCGCTGAAGGAGGTGCTCGCCTCGCTTGGCGCCGAAGTGATCCCCTTAGGTTATTCCGACACCTTTATCCCGGTCGATACCGAAGCGGTCAGGGCGGAGGATATTGCGCTGGCCAAAGCATGGGCCAAAGAGCACCGGTTCGATGCCATCGTCTCCACCGACGGCGATGGCGACCGTCCGCTCATCGGCGACGAGAACGGTATCTGGTTGCGCGGCGATATCGTTGGCATCCTCAGTGCGCACTACCTCTCAGCGGACATTGTGGTAACGCCGATCAGCAGCAACACGGCTGTCGAAAAATCCGGCTTCTTCAGGGAGGTCGCCAGGACCCGCATCGGCTCTCCCTACGTCATCGAGGCGATGCAGCGAGCCGCAAACAGTGGCATCACCGTTGTTGGATATGAGGCAAACGGCGGCTTCCTGACCCAAACGGACACCACTGTTGGTGGGAAAAAGCTCTCTCCACTCCCTACCCGTGATGCCGTGTTGCCCATCCTCGCCATCCTGCATCTGTGCGCGCTGCGGCAATGCACCGTATCAGAGCTCGTCCACGAACTGCCGCCACGGTTCACTTGCAGCGATCGCATAAAGGGCGTGCCAACCGAGCTGAGCCTGATTAAGCTCGCGCAAATGGAGAAAAGCAAGGCAGAAGCATTCATTGCTGAACTTGGCGCTAACTTCGACGGGGAAACGGGAGACATTCAAAGCATCGACACGACCGATGGTCTGCGGGTCACGCTTTCCAGTGGAAACATCTTCCACCTCCGCCCCTCCGGCAATGCCCCCGAATTGCGCTGCTACACCGAGGCCGACAGCGAAGCGACTGCACAGGCGCTCAACAAGGCCTGCATCGAAGTCATGCGGGGCTGGCAATAATGTTGTAGAGCCCTCCTCTCATGGGTGAAGCCTTTCGCCGAGGACTCGGCTCCACCAATCCTGCCCCGATGCAGAACATTTCGTAGGAGCCCACTCCCGTGGGCGAAGCCTTTCGCCGAGAGGACTCGGCTCCTACAAATAGCCCTGTTCGCGAGGGAACTGCTCCTAAAACTGAGCTCCTTCCCCCCTCTCCTCACACCTTGCGTTCGAGTGCCCATTCCCCCGCCTTCAGCTCCCACTGCCAGGCATGGCCAACGATGGTATCCAGGTCTGCAAACCGGGGCTTCCACCCCAGCGCCTCTTTGGCCTGGCGACTGTCCGCCACCAGCACGGCTGGATCGCCGTCCCGGCGTACATCGTCCACCACCTTGATCGTACGCCCTGTCACCCGGGAGGCAGAATCGATCACCTCCTGCACCGAAAAGCCGTTACCGTTGCCCAGGTTATAGCGGGCACTCTCACCCGTGGAGAGTAGCTTGCCAACGGCCAGCAAGTGGGCATCGCACAGATCCATCACGTGGATATAATCGCGAATGCAGGTACCATCAGGCGTCGCATAATCCCGGCCAAACACCCTGATGCAGTCACGCCGGCCGCTCGCCGCCTGCAAAATCAGCGGGATCAGATGTGTCTCCGGCACATGCCGTTCGCCAAGCTCGCCCTCCGGGTCGGCCCCTGCGGCGTTGAAATAGCGCAGACAGACCGACTTCAGGCCATAGGCCCGTTCGTAATCCTCCAGCATCTGTTCCACAAACCACTTGCTGCGCCCGTAAGGATTGATTGGCCGGGCGGGATGCTTCTCATCGATCGGCGTGTACTCAGGCTCGCCGAAGATCGCCGCAGTGGATGAGAAGATAAAATGCTTCACCCCGTGCCGGACCATGGCATCGAGCAGGTTCTGGGTATGGGTGAAATTGTTCTCGAAATATTTGGCAGGATCGATGACCGACTCGCCCACCTGGATGAAGGAGGCAAAATGCATCACTGCATCAAAGCCTCCCTCGGAAAGCACGCTATCCAGTGCCGCCCGGTCCGCAAGGTCCGCCTCAATAAGCTCCCCGTAACGCACCGCATCGCGATACCCTTGGGAAAGATTATCCAGCGTCACCACCTGGTGGCCTGCGGTAGCCAGTGTTTTCACCATATGGGAACCGATGTAGCCGGCGCCTCCAACAATGAGTAGTTTCATCGATTTGTCCATGTGTCCGACCGCTGTTTACAACACATCAATAGGCATTTTTATGCAAAAATCCCTTTACCAGAGTCATAAGGATAATCTTTATGTCAAACCAGAGTGACCAGTGCTCAATGTAATATAAATCGTACTCCACACGCTTCTGCATTTTTTCCAGCGTATCTGTCTCGCCGCGCCAGCCGGAGACCTGGGCCCAGCCGGTGATTCCGGGCTTTACCTTATGTCGAAGCATATAGGGGTCGATCAATTCCTTGTATTGTTCATTATGCTCCAGAGCATGTGGTCGAGGCCCCACGATAGACATGCGGCCCTGCAAGACATTGATGAATTGTGGCAGCTCATCCAGGCTTGTGCGACGCAAAAACGCACCGAAAGGCGTTACACGGGGATCGTCTCGCTTTGCCTGTGTAATTGTCCCGTTTTTTTCTTCATGAATCTTCATCGAACGGAATTTGTACATCGTGAAGGCTTCACCGTTCCATCCCATTCTTTTCTGTCGATAAAAGACAGGACCCTGCGATGTAAGCTTTACGCCAATCGCAATAAGGATCATCAACGGACTAATCACAAGCAATATGAACAGTGATAACAGTCGGTCCTCAACGTCCTTCACCAGCACATTCGTTCCGCTCATGGGCGATACAGAGAGGTTCATCACTGGCAGCCCGGCGACATCCATCACCGAATGATTGAGCAGACGCAGACCGAAAAAGTCTGGTACAAAACGGACATCTACGGTTGTATGGCGCAGCTCATGCAAGAGCCACTTCACCTTATCTTCGTCCCGTAGCGGCATTGCGATCCAGACCTGCTCTATACCATTAGCAATAACAAAGTCGGCAACCGAATCAAGACCGCCGATGTGCGGAACATTTGCCATGCCCTCCGCACCGTCCTCGTCACCATGGAAGTAGCCAACAATATTCAGACCCATCCATGGAGACATCCCAAGCCTTTGGGCGACCTCTTCTCCCAGACCTGCGCTTCCGACAATGACAATATGACGCTGGTTGAAACCGTGGCGCCTCATCCAGCGCAGTCCAGTCCGCAACAACAAACGTGCAACCAGCAGATTAAACCATCCGACTAAAGCCCAAATACCCAGCCATCCGCGTGAGTATTGCGCACCCATCTTTGTGGTGAAGGCAAATGCAGTCAGCGCCAACAGAACCGAGCCCCAGGCCAATGATACCGAGCGCATTTCATCCAGAATGGAAGCACCACGCCACGCCTGATAAATTGAAAAACGGGGGAAAAGCCAGGCAGAGAGAAGAAGAGCAATCAATATGCCCACTGAGTAATGCCCTGGCATCTGGGTGTCACCCAGGTAAATCCAGTAGGCCAACCACGCTGAAATGGCAATCATGAGCCAATCGGCTACATAGAATGCCACATTCAACAAAGAGGCATGCTCCTTCAGCATCCCGCGATACTTCATTCAGTTGAACCTGTCTGATAGTTGTAGGAAAACACGTCAGGACGCATTGAACCTGACAATCGCCTGGTCGATAAATGTTTTGAATTCATTTCTGAAACGCTGCGGAGAGAAACGCAAAGCATTATCCCTACAGGCTGCTGGCGTAATTTCCGCCATCCGTGACTCATACTCATTTACAGCCCCACAAAGTGATTCCGTTGTCTGCTGATAAAAGAACACACCGGTTGGCGCTGTGCCATCACCCTGCACCCCATTGAAGCCAACAATCGTCTCCAGGGCGCCGCCCTTGCCATAGGCGATCACGGGCGTACCACATGCCTGCGCCTCCAGCGGGGCAATACCGAAATCCTCCTCCGCAGCAAAGACGAAGGCACGCGCACGCTGCAGATAGTCGCGCACTGTGTCGTCATCCTGAAAACCCAGTAACCGAACGTTATCACCCGCCTTGGACACTATTCTTTGATATTCGGGACCATCACCAATTACGACCAGTTTTCGCTCAGGCATCATCGTAAAGGCCTCTACAATCAAATCCATTCTCTTATAGGGAACCATCCGTGAGACGGTCACATAAAAATCGTCCTTCATCTCTTTCAGGGGGAAGCCCTCCACATCCACCGGAGGGTAAATTATTATCGAGGCACGTCGATATACTTTAGTAATACGACGGCGAATAAAATCTGATATTGCAATGAAATCATCAACACCGTTAACTGTCCGCAGATCCCAGATACGCATACGGTGCAGAATGGATTTTGCAAACCACCCTTTGATTCCTGTTGTCAGACCTGCTTCTCGGAGATATTGATGTTGCAGATCCCAGGCATAGCGGATCGGGGAGTAACACATACACACATGCAACTGATCGGGGCCGGTGATCACCCCCTTTGCCACAGCATGGCTACTGGAAATAACCAGATCATATTCAGCGAGATCGAAGGACTCGACGACGAGCGGCATCAGCGGCAAGTAACTGCGGTAATGCCTCCTGGCAAACGGAAGGTTCTGGATGGATGATGTATGCACCTTGCAACCACCAAGGAAACCGCGTTGCTGTGGCGGAAGAAAGTCGACAACCGTATAAACGTCGGCAGTCGGATATACCTGCAGAATTTGTTCGAGTACCCTCTCGGCCCCCGCATAGGTGGTTAACCAATCATGTACAACGGCAACGCGCATTAGTCTTTCTTCCGACTCCAAATACATACTTCGCAGGTAATCATTGGCGACGAGCTATCGGGCGGCCAAGTGCATACTCATAGGCCGCAAGGGTCTGCTCTGCGCAACGCTCCCAGGTAAAGGTACGGGCGCGCTCCAAACTGAGATTACTCATGCGGTTTGCCTGCTCATCATCCCCCAGCAAGGAGTTCATGGCATTTGTCCATTTAACGGGGTCATCCGGATCCAGTAGTATCCCTGCATCACCAACGACCTCGGGAATGGAGGCGCGATTTGAGGCGATCACTGGCAGCCCCGAAGCCATTGCTTCAAGAGGCGGCAGTCCAAACCCTTCGTACCTGGAGGGGAAAAGGAACGCTTTGGCACCGGCATAAAATTTCGGCAGTTCACTGTCACAGACATAGCCCAGCAGGCGCACTTGACCGCTCTGAACCATATCCTGTAGGTCCTTGTCGAGCTGCTCGAGATTCCAACCTCGCATTCCTGCAATCACCAAAGGAAACCGCTCACGCAGTTCCTGGCTCAACGCCTTATAAGCCCCCAGAATCATTGGCAGATTCTTACGCGGCTCAAGGGTTCCCACCACCAAAAGGTAACTCTTATAACCGAGATTATAGGAAGACAAGGTTGAAGCGATGTTATCTGGAACAAATGGATGAAACTCCTGACCGACACCCAGCAAGGTCGTGAAGACCTTGTCAGGAGTGACGGAAAAATGCTCGATCACCTCGCTTCGAATGAAATCCGAATCGACAACAATCGCATCAGCACTGTGCACCGCCCCGTACAGCAAACGTTCGAATTGTTTAACCCTGTCCTTGGGATGAGACTCCGGAAAACGAATCACCGACAGATCATGCACAGTCACCACTGTCGGCCCTTTGAAGTCAAGCGGCAGATAATTTGGCTCATGATAGAGGGCGGGATGATAGCGTCGAACTGCGGTGTTAAAGGCTCGCTGCCGCAGCCACTGTGAAACCCGGTAGGGTTGCGGGACAATGGTCTTGAACAGTTTCTTCAGGAGCACTGTAGACATCGCCGTGCTCTTGCCATATTGCAACTGCTCTGAAAGAACATTATTGTAAATATAATGGAACTTTACATCAGTCAGCCGCGGAAGTGTCGACATCAGATTGTAGGTATACCGCCCGATTCCGGTAACTGGCGGTAGTAAACTTGTCGCATTTACGATAACGTCCACAGCAACCTCTTACTTGATTGCACGCAACTCGAAGTAGATCTGATACACCGGAAAAAGGAAGGCGTAACGACTTTCATAGCGCGGTTTGTTGGCATTGGCCCATTTGAGAATCATCCGGTTCAGAAAGCTGCGCGAATCATACTCATACTTATCGTACTCCACCGACAACAACTCGAACTCTGCATCGGAATAACGGTAACGAGAGGCATTGGTGCCGCTGATAAAATAATCAAAGCTCATCGAAGTAAATGCACGGCGATGGGTGGGGTCGGAAAAGTAGTTGACACTACTCATAAATGGTGCCGAAACCTCCAAGACCCCTCCAGGCTTGAGGATTCGCCAGATATCCTCCACCACGGCAACAAAATTATCCACGTGCTCAAGCACGTCATTGGCACGCACCTTATCGACAGAACTGTCGCGAAAAGGGAGCTTGCCAGAGTCAAGATTACACAAAACATCCGCATCTGAGCGCGGATTGATGTCCAGGCCGATTGCCCCTTCAGCCTTGCGAAGACCACACCCCAATTCAATTACCGTCATAATCCTAACCTTGCGATAGCCATCCTGCAGAGTTCTCTCTCCTGAAAGTTGATGCGCCTTGGAAGTACCAGCCACAGAAGATAAAATGCTAGCCAAGCTGCCCCCAGGGAAAGAAACGCAGTAATAATATCAGAAATCAAGCCAGACAGATGTATTACACCACAGATTGCCGCCTGGAAGAGTGCCACCAGGGTAATGGTCAGATGGAATCTCCTTTGCGCGTAACAGTCAACCTTCAGCGTTCTTTCCAGTGAGCGCCGATAGACTAGCGCCTGCAGCATGGCCACCAGACTGGCAACGGCTGCCCCGGTGGCACCATACTGGGGAACCAGAACAAAGCAAAGTAGCAGGTTAATGGACGAACCGACAAGGGAATAGTATGCACCAATACGCGAATTGCCCATGCCATTGTAAAGTTGCGATGGCGTAATCGATGTTGAAGCTATGAAGAAGGCTACCAGCAGGATGCGTGCTGTCAGATGTGAGCCTTGTGCAAAAGCATCCCCAAGCCATAGCGCAATCAGTTCCGGGGCCAGGATTACAAGTGGCACCATTACTGGCACTAGCAGAAGGAAGGTGTAGCGTGAGGCCTTGAGGTAAAGTGCGCGAAGCCCCTCATAATTGCCTGCAGCATGCAGAGTGATTGCTCGAGGAAAGACAAAGGTGTTGAACAGGGCGCCCACATTGAGCAGTCGACTCACAATGTTGGCAGGTACAGCATAATACGCTACCTGACTCACGCTGGATAGTACACCAACGAGTATGCGATCGACATGATACGTCACCATGGAAGACAGTTGAGAGACAAAGGCAAAGCTGCTGTAGCCAAGCATCCTCTTCATCTGCCAGTTCTGTGCCGGGAAGGGCATGAAATGATAGCTCTTGCTGCGGCTGAGCCAACCGAGATAAATCACAAACTGCACCGCAAAAAGTCCAATCCCCACCAGTAACACATCCCTCAAACTGCCGCCATTAGTGGCAACCAGAAGAACTCCGCCCCAGATACCGGTGTTATATATATTCTGCACCAGAACGAGGCGTGGTATCTGTTCCATGGCGCGCCAATATAACGACAGGGCGTTGGCCAACATTGCGACGAACCCCCCCAACGCCATCAGCCTTATCAGGTCCACCACAAATGACGCATCGTTACCGAACAGCACCCCTTCATTCAGTATCCCGGTTACCGCATAGATGGAAGCCAAAACGGCCAATCCGAGCACTAGGTAGAGAAAAAACACCTCGGATAACGACCTTGAAGCAGAGTCCATGTCTCCATTTGCCATATGCCTGGCAATCAGCATCACCCCACCAGAACTCAAACCGAAATCCACAGACAACACAACAGCCTGCAATGACAGCATCAAAAGCAGGAGGCCGAACTGGCCTTCACCAAATGAGGCTATAGCAAAGGGGGTCGCAATGACAAAAAGCAACAAAGGTAATGCAAGCCCTGCGATGCTGGCCAGCGCGCTTTTGTAACCAGATGGTTTGGCTGTCATTATCCGCATTAGGCTCCTACTTACTCAATAACCGCATGAACCCCATCACGAGCCAGAATGCAACGAATCGTTTGTGATATGTGGAATTCTTTTAATAAAACGTGACAGTTTGAAATCGTTATTAATTGAATAATTCACAATCTTTTCCCAATCATCATGCAATCTACCTACTGACGGACACTCCATACCATCAATTGATGACTCGCGTTTTGGAATAAGCAAGCCATATTTTTTTAGGAGTTCGTGGCGATCGAACCGATAATGGAAATTAATCCTGTTTACGAGCTCTTCCGAAACTTCGATCTTCCCTGTAAACGAACGCTCCAATTGTGTCAGTGCAGTTACTTCAGGGGCTATCAGTGCACTCTCATCGTTATCGATAAATTCATTAAGCACCCGCTTAAAGAACAGCAAATTACCTGACAAACTTGGATTTATATGACGTTCTTCTGTGCGGTCCAGTGACGCCAAGTTAATATGGCCCAATCCTGCCGCAGAAAAAAAGTCCGGAACTATGTCATTTTCAATCAGTCGGTCTCTGTCATACAATCTTACGATTACATTTTCTTTACCAAAAACATCTACCCATCTATCGACTAGTGGGACATTCGATGCATCGAAATTGCCAATAACATCTGAGAACCGCATAGTCGAATTAGTCGAGTGGATGCTCTGTTGATACCAACTCGCAAGATAGGTGACATATTCCCGCAAATAAATCACCACCTTTGTTGTTCCTGGCTCAAATACTCTAGCAACACGCGATGGGTCAGCTATCGTGTGAAATATCTCGCTACTTAGGACTACATCGTCATAACCTGCCACCTCGCTATATAAAGCATCTCTAAGCCCATCAATTTCCTGGTTTTTGATATCTCTCGCCAGTTTATGGTGTGTCCGTGCAAGTCCGTGCGCATTTCTTTCTTCCAATCCGAACTCAGGATAGACGACACCAAATTCCTTTAATTTCTTCCGGTTTCGGAAAAGAAAGTTCTGCAGTGCAGAAGTACCTGTTTTATTGCGACCTATATGAAGCACGTATCTCATAAAAAAGGGCCTTCATTCAAATCCAACAGTCATTTTCATAATAACAGCATCCAGGACGCCAAATTAACTATGCCACTACATATTTACTCATCAAAAAGCAGCAACCTTATACAAACCAACGACACTAATATCAAAAACCGCATCTGTTTGAGTGTAATCCGTACGCTTATAACCAGAAGGAATCTTTGTAGTAATGAGTATCTGCTCGACCTTATCAGGCAAAGAAAAATAAAATGGAAGCTCCTTCGAACCAGCATGCACAGCTGTGGCACTGGAATATAGTGCGTAGGACCTTGCTGGCATATATAGAATGGGCGGCTTACTTAGGTCGCTCACCAGTGTAAAGCCGACATTTTCTCCATGCTGCGGCGTTGTGACCCTGAGTACCAGTTTATAAACACCGGGTTCTACGCTGTCACAAAGCCTGATGCCGTCATTTTCAGTACTCAACGAGACATCCGTAGATGCAATGTCTCGCACAGCACCACCCCTGTATAGCTGACTCATTTCTACCTTAACATCTTGGATGAAAATATTTTTATGACTTTTTGGTACGTGCGCAACATACTGCGAAACCGGAAGCCGACCATTGGGCGCTATAAGAGGAATTGAAGTATTAATGAAATTCGTTGGCGAAATAAATGGCTTCGGAAGCCCCTCATACACCTTAAACAACCCAACAACCACAGCCACAAACAACCCTACAACCACAGCCATCAAATGATAGAATGAAGTCCATGAATGTTTCGCACCTGACTCCTGCAGCAATTCATTAAATTGATACAGGAAAATAAGCAATACAAGCGCAAGGCCAATACGTTGTAGCTCAGCGTGCACACCTATCTTAGTGGTAATAACAGCAAACACAGTAATCAGGGTTGCTACGGCAAGTGTCAGGCCTTTCCTTGAACTGAAGCGCAATAGAATACTAATAGGAATGGTGAGTAGCAGCGCACCTACGTATAGCGAAGGGTCATAGTAAAGTTCCTCATTAAGCCCTAAGACTCCGGCAATCTCAAGAAACCGAAACCTGCTGTACAGCAACAACAATAGTGCCACAGACACTGCACCATAATACAATATTGCGCTCTTTTTGAGATCACGACTTGACAGCCACAGGAACAACAATATAAAACCATAAACAGCCGCCACGAAGGGTGAAAACATGAATATTGCCGGAACCGACAAGACAGCAAGCCCCAACGTCCTTCTCTGCTGAACATACACAATCAAGACAAATGCATATAGCACTGCAAGCGCATGCTGCGTGGGAATCCAGCAAAGCAGTATAAGTGGCTTTGATTCTGTAAATGGCACAGAAACAAGAAGACCAAGCACTATCACAAGTAGCGCATTCTTCTTTATTGCGACCATAAGAGAGGAAAACAGTAGTGCGAATAGCACAAATGTTTGAAGCAGCAGCACCCAGTGTGCATTGAAAGAGAAATACTTCTCCGAAAGGGCTGGGAGAATGTAATAAGAAACATAATAAACCAGCACATCAGCCCCGCGCTCTGTAAGCGAATAAACCACAGGCCAGTCATAATGAATCAAATCATGCAGTATCGCGTCGTGCTTAATCCAGTCCCAGTTACGTGAAGTAGAAAACAGCCGCGACCCACCAGACAATACAGTAACGGAAAACGACAAGAGGATTGCAGGGAAATATTTTCGCAAGGAATGTATTTTTGATCCGGCTTCTGCAAATACGTCACTCTCATTTTTGATAGCATAATAGTAAGCGAGCATATACAGAAGAACAGATGGAGCAGACACCTGTAGAGGATAGTAGCCCACAAGATAAATTAGGAAAGGCAATGAAAATGAGGCAAACAAAACGCGAACTATATGTGTAAACTCGTTTACTTTGTCGCACCCCGAACCCAGCCTCCTTTCTTCATTATCCATTAGAGTTCACCTCTTACTTCCACCCTGATTTTCAACATGCATGACACGATAATATATCGTCACATATTGTCCGGAACACGTTTAATCGCTAAATACATCGCAATCCATCCCACAACAACGGCAAACCATAGCGTAGTTACACGGTTGATGATTGCAGCTGCAGAGGCATTAGCTGCATCTACACCGGAAAGATTCAGTAAAAGAGCCAGACTTGTTTCGGAAACACCCACTCCACCGGGAACTGACGACATAGCTCCAAGCAAGATACTAAATGCATATACACCGATAACAAGCACCATGTTCATGGCATAACCCATTGAGTACAGTAAGATATATAGCGCAAGAGCCTGGCATAGCCACGCAAGCAGCGTTATTGGAAAAACCCGGAACATCATATCATTGGCAAGGAATCTGTGAATGAAGGCAAGAAACTCACAAACGTGCTCGCTAACAGCCTTTATTCTCGACCTGCGAACAAAATATTGAGGCAACCTTGTTCGCGCCAAAAAATATACCACAACGACGATCATATAGAATATGACAGCCCCTGACTGATACTCGGGAAAATACAGGATACCAAGCCCACTTAAGGAAGACACGACCAGTACATCTAGAAAGCGTTCAGAAAAGAACGCAGCAAAAGTTTTCGGGTAGCACACGCCTAATTTTTTCAGGAAAACAGAACGGACTGTCTCACCTATCCTCCCCGGCGTTAACGTTAGAGCATAACCCGAAAAATAGATAATCGAATGTGTTGACAACGACATTTCGACGCTTAAATGTCGCATAAAGATAACCCAGCGCATCATCCGAAGAAAATAACTTAATAACGACAAAAGTAATAAAAGAAGATACATTGAAACATGAATAGCCCCAATGGAAGCTATCACGAGATCCGTATCACCAAAAATTATAAGTAAGAAATAGGCAACAACTGCAATGACGGCAGGAAGCGCCATTTTGCTGACATTTTTCTTAATAAATCCCGTGTCACTCATTCCGCATCACGACGAAAAAGCCGGTTAGATAAGCGATCGTGAGAGGTTTTCCGTATCACGGTATCGCACGCATACTTACGGATGGCAATCACCCCAATCTCTTTAGCGAAGAAATCAGACTGAAAATCATTACTATATATTTCCTCACGTTTATCCACTGAATAACAGACCATCCCTATCTCGCCGGCAGCAACCTTTCTTCTGATAATCATCTGCTGCTTATCATAGAAATACGAATCGTATCCATACGAGTTTGAGAAACTCAATGGACCTGGCCATATTCCCCTTTCGAATAACACGTATTTTACTTCTGGGTGTTTTGTGTTAAATGAAAGCACCTCTGCCATCAACTTGTCTCTGTGGCCGGCAACATCATTGAATGTTGCCATTGGATAGAGATAATCTTTCAGGGGATGCTTTAGTTCCCGATCAAATGGTGACAAGACCAGAAACACAACCATCAAAGAAACAGCCCAATACACAACATTAGTCTTGGCGTACTTAAGCAGCAAACTTACAACTGCCAGCATGCCAACACCAACATACAGTCCAGACAACCACTGCGGAATGTCTTTATACAAATCCCACAAAAGACGATAACGGATTATATGCCAGTCAAATTCCACATGCAGTGCGGCGAAGAGCAACGCAAGAAATGGCATTGAGGCGATTGAGATGACCGCCGCCGATCTGCTAATAAATGACCAGACAACAACGCCCAGCCATCCTGCAACGAACAAGTACTGAGACATCACCCCTTCTGTATGCCGGGAGAAAAGCAGGCCGGGAAGGAAAGATGTCTTATTATCCAATGGTGGCTGCAATGAGCGCCATACAGTGTTAAACGCAGGATCAATGTGGTTAGTTGACAACGGAAAAAGATAGACAAGAGCAATTAGTGAAACCAGCGGGATAAATGCCAGACCTACCTCATTTACGCCCAGGACAGAACCTGACCGACGCAGCCAAACCACGCCAGCCCTGACTAAACCGCCCGCACTCAAAAGCACCACAACCATGTAATAAGGATTAATTTTTACAACACCCTGCAGCACCCAGGCCAATGGAATAGCACCAATAATCAGGAATCTCGAAGCAAATGACCACAGACGGGGCGCTGTTACATTTTGCAAAGCGACAAGAACAAAAAACAAGAACACATATGGTATCGTAATAATTCCTGTCACCGCAGCCGCGAGAAGCACAAAGCCCATATCCGTCTGGTTTTCATCACGACGATCTTCATTGGTTAACCAGAGCGAAAAGAATAACCACATAAAGGCAATACCAATAATGCTATCCTTTCCCAGCGTTACGACTCCATACAGGCCCAGGGTACTGCCAGCCAAAACTATCAGCAGCAGCATTAGTGAGTATTGATAATTTAGAGTACGAAACTGTCTGGCAAACAACATAGACCCTGAAAGCAAAATTATGCCAAGCGGCAGTTTTAGCGCAGATGCAATAAACGGCAAAGGATACTGATGGAATAATGTGCCGGGTAGCAGAATAAGGGAAGAATAACCAATCATCCCTCGCTCCATTCCTGCAAATTCGTTGTATGTATTTGCGTACTGTATGACCGCTTGAAGCTGACCTGAATCAAACACATAGGGATGGGCGATTACTGCGTACAATGAGAGTAAAAGCGTTATAACAATCATTGCCCTGTCAAAGGCTGAAGCAGACAACATGCATAATTCCCGCTTTAGCTCAGCAGGCTTATACTTCGCAACAATCACCGTAACTGAAAGTGATAAAACCACTACCAGCTGGCCAAAATTTGGCAACAATATATCGGTTAGCTTAGTACCGCCAACAAGAATCAATATATATATGTACGTTAATGCCACGATTCCATACGCATAATTGATGCTATAATTTATCGCTGCACCGAGTTCGCCTTTGCCGTCCACTCTTTTACATGCGGCCAACACTTTCAACTGCAAACCCAGCCACCAGGGCAATAACAGGAACGTAATAATTGAAAGTATCAGTACTATGCTTGACATTTTATAAACACTAAATTTTGTTAAAACCAGTATCGTTGACCATACCCGGCTATAAAGCAATTAGTGACACAATTCACCAATTGCGTAAATCACTTTTAACTAATCAACTTGGCCAAAATTGATTTTGCAATCTTCCTGCCTTCACGAATGGCATAGTTTGTCCCACGGTCCTCAGGATATATCTGCGCCATGGTAGATATTACTGCATTAGAAAACGGCGTCTCACTTTTCGGAACATATTCCGAGTAATTGCGTTCCGTTACGGGTTGCGCGTACTCAGACCGCCAGATGTGATGTTCCACGACCCATGACTCATCAAATTCAGGAAACATTCTTTTCAGATGTTCAAGCGCAAATTCCAAATAACGATCATCTGAAAATGACCAGACAGGATCTTGCTTTGGCAGATATCGAGATAAATATACGATGTGATTGCCCTTGTAATTCTCAGGCAAGTCGAAATTAGTGTGTTCAATCACCCCAACAAAAGGGAACCCCGAATCATTTACGTTCAGCCAATAGGTGTCAGAAAGACTATGATTCAACTGCAAGACAAGACACATATTTCCCAGGTAATTAACCCTGGATAGAGATTTTATCCATTCGGACGCTGCGCTCCCCTCAAATATTTTTGAAATAATGGCAAAGGCCGGAGTAAACAAAAACTCATTCGCAGCCATATCGCCTGATGAAGTACTAACTGACGCAACCCGACCATTATCAACGGACACACCAGTCACGTTGGTGTTATAATGAATCTCTCCGCCACACTTGGTAATTTCATCAGCCATGGCCTGAGCAAGTCGACCAAATCCACCTTTAAAATAAGCCAGTTGTTCGCCGCCTTTTTTATCCCTGGTACTTCCCCGAAGAACCAACTTTTTCCACATCCATACCGCATTAATCTCTTCAAAAAACACTGAGAACTTTGAACGCAACAAAGGCTCCCAGACTACACGAAAAACATTTTTACCACAGAGCGGCTCCAGCCATTCACGCACTGAAAGATGCTCAATCGTTTTCCAGTCTTTAATCTTTCTGACCTTGAAAACAAGCAGTCCAAGACGAATTCGATCGAGGAACGACAAAGCAGAAAATTTAAGCAAATCAAGCGGAGTCGATAACCGCCACAACCTGCCGTTATAGTACATGCCAGTGCGTGATGGATGAGTCTCGATCTGGTCCTGCATTCCTAGCTCGGCCACGAGTTCCGGCACAAATTCATCATTATTGAACCAGTGGTGATAAAACTTCTCTACCACCGCACCATTATCAAATTCAAACGTACCGGCAAGCCCGCCTGGTGTCGAATCACTTTCGATGATTACAACCTTTTTGCCGGCACGAGCAAGTTCCAGCCCGGCAGTCAAGCCTGTAAAACCTGCACCTACAATTACAACATCGTTATTTGTGTTCATTAATATTCCCAATATCTGTGTATGCAAATATGACGCAATTACTTTTCTGTCGTATAACTTTTAAAAAGTTGTGGGTGGAGTAATATTGCAATTCCCCCTACAATAGTTGTAGGAAGCCATAACCCCAGATGCACCAAAATCGCAAAGCTTGCCGCCTGACTTGAATCACCACCCAGCATGGTGACTGCTGTGAAGGTGGCGAGATGAAATGGACCTACATAACCTGGAGATGACGGCACCAGCGTAGACAAGGTAGCAATAGACATGATCAGCAAAGCAGTGGCTAGGCTCACTTTCATTTGCAACCCATAAAGAACTCCAAGAAAAAGCCCCATCTCACCTGACCAAACCAACATCGACAGCACAAATATTGCGATAAGGGTAGGCAAGCGCGACATTACGCCTAAATCAGCCAAAAGATGTGCGCCGACACCCAGCAAATACGCAAGCCGCCCATGGATAAATTTTTCGTTTTTGCTTAAGCCATCCTGCAGCGAGAGAAAGATTTTTTTCACAAATCCATGGAATAATATCACAGACAATAATGTAGTAACGCCAACAATTGAAAGTGACGTTACACTATCCTCGAGCCAGGGTGGAATATGCAGGAGGTCAGAGAGCAACAAGCCAATACTCAAGCACAAAAGCAGCGTAAGAAGGTCTACAAGTCTCTCCAGCAGTAAACTTGCTGTTGCAGTCACTTTACGCACACCAATTACCTTGGGAAAGACAAATGCACGCACAAAATCACCCGCACGGAACGGGAGTATATTGTTTAGTGCGATAGAACCAAGAAAGGGCGATGCACAGGATCTGGTGCGAACATCAGCACCACTGGCCCTCAGCATTACCGCCCACCGGGCGATTCTTATGTAGTACCCCATTCCTAAAGATAGGACTCCAACTGCAGCATAGAAAATATTTAGATTGGAAATAGCTTTTCCAACCTCATTGATATCAACTTGCCTGACTATTAGATATACGCACACAATCGAGATAAGCATCCCGACTAGCAAGCGTACATTGACAATCTTCCGACCAAATTCTATTTCCTGCATAGGAGCCACTGATTTCTCTTAGCGTTATGATATTTTCTCATTTCCAAACGGCCCAATGCGCTTTATCTGTCTGCCAGGCACGTTCAAGTTCACGTTTATCGCGGAGTGTATCGCACGGCTGCCAGAATCCATGGTGCGGGAATGCCATTAACTGTCCATCTTTAGCAAGATTTCTCAGCGGCTCTTGTTCCCAAACAGTCTCATCATCATTGATGTAGTTTATTACCTCTGGTTCAAGCACAAAGAAACCACCGTTGATCCAGCCAATCTCATCACTGGGTTTCTCTTCGAAACTATGAACCAAATCATTATCAGTCAAATTTAGAACACCAAAACGCCCGGGCGGCTGAACAGCTGTAACCGTGGCGAACTTACCATGCTGCTTGTGGAACTCCACCTCAGCCGAGATATCAAGATCCGACAAACCATCACCATAAGTTAGACAGAACGTTTCGTTATCAAGGTACTTGGCAATACGCTTAAGCCGCCCACCAGTCATTGTACTTTCACCAGTATCAATAAGGGTGACATTCCAGTTTTCTGCCTGAGAATCGAGAATATGGTGTTCACCATTTCCAAGATTAATTTGAAGATCAGCCGTGTGATGATAATAGTTAAAAAAGAATTCCTTAATTATATATCCCTTGTAACCAAGACAAATAATGAAATCATTGATCCCGTGATGGCTATACGTTTGCATGATATGCCACAGCAAGGGTTTACCACCAACTTCCACCATGGGCTTAGGCCGCATATCAGACTCTTCAGCGATGCGAGTACCCAGACCGCCTGCCAGTATTACTGCTTTCATAACATCACCCTTATAACTTCAATTCATCAGCTTCAATATTCAAAGACTGCTCAATAATCGCGACAGGCTCATTCCTCAGCGAAACGTATATTCGTAACAAATATTCACCGAGAACACCCAATAAAAGCGATTGGAACCCTATACCGAACAGGACGAGTATGTGAATACTTGCAAGTCCTAAAGGCAAATCAGGATTGAATATTTTCAACGAAATATAGTACACCGTGCCGAGGAGGCTCATAAACAACAGAAAAACACCGGAAAATGTCGCCATCCTTAGTGGCACTACGGAGTGATTAAATACTCCAGTCAAACCCAGTCTTATTAGATGCGACAAGCTGAATTTACTGTGTCCGGCATTCCTCGCTGATCGCTCGTAAGGAATTCCTAATTGCTTAAAACCCATGCTGGCAATAATGCCACGAAGGTACGGGTTTGGTGTCTTATATTTCTTGAGTGCCTCAACGACTTTTCTATCGATAAGTCTAAAATCACCAGCATTACATGGAATTGGATATTCGCTAATTTTATCAATAATCCAATATCCAATTTTCCTGAAAGTATTAATTAGGAAACCTTCCTGGCGTTTGGCGCGGACCCCATACACAACATGATACCCCTGTTTCCATTTCTCAAAGAATTCCTGAAGCAATTCCGGGGGGTCCTGTAGATCTGCATCAACCTGCATAACCGCATCACCGCGGGTATGCATGTAGTTGGCCAGAATTGAACGCTGAAAGCCGAAATTTTTTGAGAACCTGATAGCTCTCACTCGCTCATCTTTCTCGGAAAGCTCGATCAATTTCGCCCAGGTGCCATCCTGTGAGCTATTATCACTGTAGACAAACTCAGTGCGGCACTTACCTTCCATAAGTGCAGAAGTCTTTACGAGCCGCTCGTAAAGCTGGTCGAGATTGTCTTCCTCGTTGTAAACAGGTATAGAAAACGAAATTAACGGCAACTTGTTAATATTGTCTTGTTTATTGCTACGTGGATTCATCGCCCAGCCTCTATTTGCACCGCTCTATCTGATTTAATGCAACAACTTCAGCTATACCATCACTCATGCTGAACTGTGGACTCCAACCACATAGTTGTTTAATAGCTTTATTGTCACCGACAACATATGGCTCATCATCCGGCCTGAAAGGTAAGGCGCCAAACTTCAACAAATCGTCATCTACCGCCATTATTGATGCCACTGTAAGAGCAAAGTCCCTTACACTATTCCCAATCCCGGTCGAAAGGTTATATACGCCGCTATTAGAGACAGACCCAGTCAGCGCATTCATCACAGCAATCAACCCTGAACACACATCAGCAATATACACAAAGTCCCTTATCTGGGTTCCCAGTGACAGCTTAACTTCGTTACCAGCCCATAAATTACTTAACAATGATGGCAATAGCCGATGCGGCGCTTCACCTGGCCCATATGCGTTAAAAAGACGAACGATGGCAACCGGCACTTGATGAACTTCGCCCTGCGAGAGAGCTAATAGCGAACCCGCTGCTTTTGTAGCACCATATAGTTTTTTGCATTCCAGGGCAGATGACTCATTTAACTTTTGAGTACCCCTGGTCACCTGATATTCGGAACTACTCCCAGCCACAACGACTGATTTAATCTGGTACTTTGCAGCCAGAAGAACAAGAATACCGGGCAATAAGGAATTGACCCTCATCACCTCGACATCGTCCCTATCATGCGGATTTACCCCTGCCGCAGCAAGATGAACTATAGCATCGACACCCCGACCCTCAAAGGCGTTATCCAATTCATCATAATCAAGTCTCGGGATGATGATTTCCTCTACACCAGGAGTATCGACCGTATGCCGTCCTATTGATGCAACCTCATATCCCTGATTGAGTAGCATCCTGAGCATATTGCGCCCAATAAAACCTGATGCACCTGTGACCAGAACCTTCACGCCGTTATCCTTATCTATTTATTGTTTATTTCTCTTCGCCAATCATCGAGCTGTTTAATGGAATATTGACGTATACTCAATGGGTCACTGTAGTATTCCTTATACCAGGACGCAGTTTCCGAGATCACTTGTTGCGCATCCCAGGCAGGCTGCCATTCAAGAAGGTTTCGTGCCAGAGTACTGTCCAAAGCGAGTGCGCTTGCTTCTGGCAATGGGTTATCCATGTACTCTAGCTCTGGGCGCTTCCATACATTTGATAATGTTTCCAAAACTTCCCGAACTGATAGGTGCTTTGCATCGTGAGGCCCTAAATTCCAGGCGCGCGCATATTTTTTCGGGTTTTCCAACAATCCGGAAAGCAGCATCATGTAGCCCTGAACCAGTGCGAGAACATGCTGCCAAGGCCTTGTAGCATCAGGGTATCTAAGTGTGAGTTTTTTACCGGAGTTTATTGCCCGTACAAAGTCAGGAACTAGTCGGTCAGCAGACCAGTCACCTCCTCCAATAATATTGCCACCTCTCGCAGCGGCAATTGCCAGACTGCCAGCGTCATTGTCGGAGTAGGAATACCTATAACTGTCGATCACCATTTCCGCAGCCGCTTTTGATGCGCTATATGGATCTTTTCCGCCAAGCGGATCATTCTCCCTATACGGCCATGGCCATTCATTGTTTTTATAGACTTTATCAGTTGTGACACAAACAATTGCCTTCACTGATGGCACGCTGCGCGCAGCTTCAAGAATATTTGCCGTGCCCATGATATTCGTTGCATGAGTATTAATTGGTTCTTTGTATGACCGGCGCACCAGCGGCTGTGCCGCCAGATGCAAAATAATATCCGGCTGAAAATCACTTACCGCCGAATACAAATTCTCATAATTGCAAATATCTGCGTATTTCGAACTTACTTCCTTCTCTAAGCCTATTTCATTGTAAAACGAGGGTTCAGTGTCAGGAGGCAGGGAATAACCATATATCTCCGTCTCAATAGCTCTAAACCACAAACAAGCCCAGGTCCCTGTAAAACCGGAATGCCCTGTAATAAATACACGCTTGCCTGCTAAATTTTTCTCAAAATTAGTCACTTAACAGTTCCTCACTGTGCATTGTACACATTATTGCTGCGCTGGATGCAGTTCTGACAGATGGGATTCTCATGCTTCATTGAGCACATCAAATGGGCCGAATTAACGAAAGGCGTCATTTTTTACCAGTCGAACCACTTAATGCATTTTTCAAAAACTTTTTTGTGCGCATTAGTGCGTTTTGATACTGAGCCTCATTTTTATCGCGTGATTTGAGCGCCATATCAAGCCAGAAATATGCCCGCCGCAGATCGTCAGAATCATTATTGATACGAGGCCTTTCGATGTCCTCCGGTTCAAGGGCGACCGCAGGTTTCTTCAGCACATCCGTATTGTAATAATCGACAGCGTCATCAACGGTTCCGGAGAAGATCAGCCGCCCTTCATCAAACACAATAGCGCGGTTACATACACGCTTCAACAGCCTTTCAGAGTGAGAGGCAAGAACAACAATGTCGCATTTATCTACAAAGCTATCAAGACGACGTGTAACCTTATCGACAAAGCCTTTATCACCAGTACTAATCCACTCGTCCATCAACAGAATATCCGGCTTGACTGCTGTCGCTGTGGCGAAGGCGAGGCGCATACGCATGCCGCTGGAATAACTCTCTACTGGCTGATCTATGTACGCTTCAAGTTCTGAAAAATGGATAATCCCCGGGAGCAAGGACCTGATCTCTGCGTCTGAGTGTCCCATTAGCAGCAGTTTACGATAGACATTGTTGCGGCCACTGTCCTCAGGAAGAAAACCCAGGGAGAGATCAAAGAGCGAGGCGATCGTTCCATCTGTCTGAACCGTCCCACACTCTGGTTCGTAGATCTGTGCCATGGTCTTGAGCAGTGTGGTTTTACCTGCTCCATTACGACCAATAACGGCCAAACTGTCACCACTCTTGAGATTAAGCTCAATATTATGCAGAGCCCACTCACGGGCGCCAGCCTGCTTTCTTTTGAATGATCGTCGCACCATCTCAAACAGACTGACCTGCTGCACATACTTAACACTCACATTCGTGAGTCGGATCATGGCATTCTTAGCATCATTCATATTTGCTCTAGACCAAATAGGCAAACTTGCGGCGCTTAACAGAAAGGACATAAAGTCCAGTCATTATCAGCGAAGACATCAGCGACAGACTAAACCAGTAGGAATGCAGTGGCACAGGATGGCCAAGCAGCGGTTCGCGCAACAGTACCAAAAAATGGTAGAAGGGATTGTAATCAATATAGGCGGACTTAACAGACCAGTTTATTTTTTCCGCCCCCTCTCCACGGATGTCGTAGCCCCAAATAACCGGGGTTACAAAAAAAGCTATGCGCATTACATTGTCAATGATTGCACGCAGGTCCCGAAATACCAGTGAACAATATCCGATCACGATTGAGAGGAAGAACCCCGTCACCATATAGATCAATAAGGCAAGCAGAGCGCTAAGAGGCGCAATTTTCGTAAACGAACCTGAAAACAGTACCAGCAGCAAGAACACAGGCAGGTTAAGTAGTAGAATGTACCAGATATTGCACACCTGCTTGTATGAGTAAAATGAATAAGGCAGTTTCACCTGTGTGATTATTTTTGCAGCTGAGAGGTAGGTCGATGTCGATGAAGCGATAAGACCCGAGATCAGCCGCCAAGCCAGCCATCCCGCAGAAAAATAGAGCAGATATTCCTCCAAAGGCACGCGCATCAGCCCAGCATACAAGGGACCGAGTGCGGCGACCAAAATGATGTAACTGATCGGTTCCCAGAGAAACCCAAGCAGGGTCTTTCTATGCAAAGTAAAAAGGTCATCTCGGGCGAGGAAAGCCCAAAGCTGCCATTTCCCTGCCCCAGCCCAGATATCAAACAGTGCTACCGAAAGGTGTCTAATCATTTTCCAGCAACGCAAAGTTTTTTAGAAATATGCCGAGTTCACGACTGTCATTGGATAAAGCGCATGAAAGGGGCGTCGCGGCTGTTAAGGTATGGATACCAACCACAAGCTTCCGGCAGTCACTTTCAAGCAGTCCGTTCAAATCCACGGTCACTGTTGTAAATGCTGTCTCTTTTAGTGAAAAGAGTCCTGCCTGAATTCCATTAATTGAGATAGCTATCTCCTGCCCGATACCTTCACAAATGAATGGATAAACTTCAAGTTGCAAATAACCCCAACCTTTCTGGCTTGATTTACATTGAATTATGATTTCCGAAAATTCCCCATCACTCCATACACCTTGTTGTTCCGGGAATGACCAGCCCATAGGAACAAGGGCTGGATTAAGGGAATGAGCATTAAGAATTGATGGTTGTGAACCCGCACCCACAATATTATTCGCATCAAGTCGTTCAAAAAGATTTTGGATGAGTTTGCGCTTGTCGCCCCAAAGCAGGAGATTGATATAGCGCATCGACTTTTCATGCATGATAGTTGTACTCCATCGCCTGAGATCATCAATAGTGCACCCTATAACCAATCCAGGCTCTTCGAATATGGCACACATATTCAGTTGATATTGCGACAAATAATCAAGAAATTCCGCCGCAGACTCTCCACGCGAAGAAATACCGTATGGCCAAAACTCCACCAACATACATATATTATCGGCATCATCTGACAATGTATTCCGCATACCCTTAAGTATGGCCAGCTCGCTACCCTGAGTGTCAACCTTAATAAGGTCGGGAATTTTACCCAAGTCAGAAATCAGTTTATCCAGCGTAGTTGTTTCGGTTACTGCATTTATGCCGGAGTCAGGCACGCATTCAATGAGGCGGTGATCTCCATAATTGTCTCTTGAAAGGAGAATAGTCGCGCCAGCATCACTCTCCAGGCACCCTACATTAACCGGTATAATATTCGTAAAGTTATTGATTTTGGCGTTATCAACCAGTAACGAATAATTATTTTGTTCAGGTTCTATGGAGAGTATTGTTCCCTCATCCTTCATCAAACCGGAAGCCACAAGACTGTAATAACCGATATTAGCTCCGACATCAATAAAACTTGACGCCCCTTGCATCAACTCACGGAATATTGATGTTTCAAACGGCTCCCAGCATTTATGCTGTGAAATATATGCAGAAACACCTTGATCCAGCGACGGCTCGTGGATCTGCATTTCGATAACGTTTCCAACTTTGTTTTCGTCCAGCCGAACTAACATGCGATTACCATTAATAAAAGACTCTCCGTCCAATGTCTATATGCAAAACCTGGCAGGCAATTAATATCTATAACAATCCGTAATAAACGCTGTCATCATGCTCGCAACATTATCAATGTCATGTTCTGTTCGCAGATATTCAGCCGCATTGTTACCTAAGGCATGCCTGTAACCAACATCCTTTCCCAACTTTGAGATCGCATCCACCAGAGATGAAGGGTCATAGGTATCAAGTGGTAATTTGTAAACCGTTTCATCTGGATAATCCGCATAGGAGGCGTAATCAAAAACAATATTTGCCCGCCCCATCCCCATCGCGCGCATCAAAGCTGCCGAGGTCTCCCCTGCAGAGGGATACCGAAGTGCCACAGAAATATCACACGCCTCGATGTAATGATGAAAAGTGGCAAAATCAACAAAACCAGTAACCCTTACCCTGCCTTGAAGTCCCAACTCTTCGATAAGCTTATCCACAGGTACAGCAGGTGAGACTTCACCAACCAGTATGTATTCAAAGTCTGGAATTTCATCCTTACAACGTGCAAAGGCCTTGAGCGTCAACTCAATCTGCTTAGGCGGAGTGACAAAACCAAATGATGCATATATCAATTTGTTCGAGTCGATTCCCAGAAGCTCCCGTGCTTTATCGCGCCCCCCCATCAACAATCCCGGTTCAGGTTCCTCATAGGGAAAAGGAACTCGGATTGCCATTTTATCGGGGAACCTGTAATGCAATTCATTCAGTGATGAGTATGAATGGAGCACAACACCCTTGGAATTGATGATTACCTGCTGATTGAGTGGAAAGAGGAATTCCACCATGCGGTGATGTATATAATGCTCACAGCGTGATCTGGAAAGATGTTCGCCTGCTTCGCCATATTCTGCAGACATGAGGGTAACATAGCTCTGCGTATCACTTTTTGCCAAAGTCATCTCCACCAGAAGATGGTGCATGGAAAAGTCATGCATCAGTGTCACACCAGGATGTGATATCAATTCTCGATAGATGTAGGCGTGGTGTATATTATTTCCCAATTGATAGAATCGTGGCACATCGTCTGTTCCAGCCGACTTCCAATCTGCAAGGCGCATGACCGGTGCATAATCCACACCAACCGGGTCTTCGGCATCATCTGCAATGACGAAGGTGATATCCCATTGCCGCTCCAGGGCTCGGCCAAGTTCGACAGCATAATCTGCGATGCCGGATTTTGTAGGCGGCAATGGAGTGAATATTGCAAGTTTTCTGGATGTCATTTTACGGCTTCTATAATGACGTTGTTACCCGCCGAGAAGAACAGCTGATTGAAACGCACTGCGTTCTGGTCGAGTTCTGCTGCATGAATTGTGTCGCCACTGGAGCTTCGACTCATGATGAGCTCATCTGGCGGCTGCCCGCTGAAGTTGACCTTTACAGCACTAAAACCTACGCCACGGAGCACATATGCAAGCAATGAGGGATGCCTTGGCATCTGGTGGGTGGGGTCAGCAAAATAGTAATGCGACATGACATATAGAGACTGCGTATTCGGTGTCTCGATAATGAGTCGCCCGCCGTCCCGCAACACTCGATAACAATCATTCAGCAGATTTCGCAGGTAGTTCAGTGGCAAATGCTCTACGATGTGGATCGCAAAGATAAGATCGGCAACACCTGCCTCTTGATGCAGCATCACTTCCAGTGCATCACCACAGATGGCATCTACACCTTCCTCAACGGACTGCTGTACCATGGCTCTGCTGTTGTCGATGCCCAGCACACTTATTTTAGGTTGATTGTCCAGTAGGAATCTCAGCAGCCTTCCGGTACCACAACCAATCTCTACAATTCGGTCCCCTGGATTTGTGTAGGAAAGAAGCGTCTCCTTGTACTGCTTGTCGGTGGCGTCGAAACTCTGGTGAAATTGCTTCTCAAAGCGGAAATATTCCTCATCTGAGAGAAATTCATTCGAGTCCTCGGCTAACAAACATAGCGGCGAGAAGACCATGCCCGATTCATTCCCAGTACGCATCATCGTATCCACACGATTCTTCAGGTGGAGAAGTGAGGTTTGTACCTGGAGAAGTTTTTTCTCAGACGAAACATGGTCGATCATCTGCTCGAATTGAGATTTCGCATCAAGGAGCATGTCCTTGGTAGCTGCCTGCGCATTCAGGCGTTCGAGCTTCTGCTCAAAGGGTACCAGAGACTTTTCGACCCACTCATCCAGCAGGTTCTTTTCTGCCAGGAGTGACTCGAGTTTGACGATACGAGCCTCGAGGCGAGCCATCTTCTGATCCAGAGGGATCATTGCGCTCGCACCCCAATCTTCGATCTGGACCTGGCGACTGATGGCGCTAATCTTATTGACTACAAGCCCCTTGAGGCGCCGCGGCACAATGAGCTTTAGGAGTTTATATGAAGTACGGAACATCGCGTTAGCTTTCGACTATTGTAATTTTGTGAACGGCAACACCAAGCATTCGCGCATCTTTGCGCTCAGCATCTTCACTAACCAAATTGCTCGATAATTCCATCCGATGATAACGGCCATCGTTGATGCTGTTCTTCTCCGTAACAAATGAGATGGTTGTTCCAGATCGGAGCCAATTTTTTCTGTACTTCGTCAGTTCTATTTCCACACCATCAAAGGTGATAGATAACGTGTCAGGGACACTATTGTCGATAAATGCAAGCGCCGACAACTCGACACGATACTGTTTGTCAGCAGATAGATGCTTATCGATTTCAATCACACTCACCTTATCGGCACCGGTCCAGCGGAATACACGACCAGCGCCATGTTCTTGTGTATAAAACCCTTTGACGCCAAGCACCTCGTCGATACGCCAGGTGCTTTTTGACGGCGACTCACACTCATGCAAATATTTCGCCATGCGTACCGTACGTTCTTCACTGACATAGTGACGCATCATGGTGTTCAACCTGGAAAGGAACAACTTGACGCCGAACTCGTAAAGTTCCCAGTCCATACGATTTCTTTTAGTGAGCAGATTACCCAAGCGCTCATCTACATCGTACCGCCTACCGAACTTTTTATTGCTATTGAGATTGGTGGTAAAACTCTCGAAATCTGAAAGTGGAATCAGGCCAAAAGTCGCTGAAAACAGAGTAAATGAAAGGTCGAAGTACTCCTGAATCCCTACAAATGCAAAGCGTGATTCCAGATTCTTTTTTGCGATTTTTACCAGATTTTCGTCATAGATCGACCAGTCCTCGACGGCCACACGCATATCTTGGGGGAGGAATGCCTGGACCTGGCGATTGCAGGTAATACTGTTGGCCCACTTGTTCGGATGCGTAATCCACTCCTCCAAAGAGCATCCTGAAATTTCTTCCTTGTATTTCTTCCACTCTGGATTTTCATCAACACGACGTTTCCAGTCATCAGGAATCCGGTCATCATTTAAGTGATTATGGTATTGAGAGATCACTCGTTCGTTAGGTTCCCGAAGAAAGGTTATCCATACTGCATCGGGCAACACCTTGTTGATCGCACCGTAGCTGAAGTGACCAGCAAATATGCGGTATCGGTGAATTTCATCCCTGGGAATGGCATCAAGCTCCTGTACCGTTTCTGCAGGACAAACCTGTTCTGGTTTCACCAGACTTTCAAGAATGCCTCGCATCGTCGAGCCGGCCGTTTTTGGGATATGGTGAAACAGCAGTTGCGTCCCGTCTTTCAGGTATTGACCGGAAAAATCGTCGGCCGCACGCAAAAATTGTGGAAAATAGTTCATAATGTATCCAAACTCTCTTGAATGGGTCACTCTTCGACCATCCATTTCAACGTTTCAGTAAAATTCTTTACCTTGCCCGCGTCATCATTCATCAGGGAATTAATCTTCTCTGCACTGCCACATTGTTCCTTGATGTCGTTCTTGCGAACAAATGCTGAATTGACGACGACATCGATATGATGGCCGGTAAGTTCAGCGAGAATATTGATAACCTGCTTTATTGAGATCAATCGGCCAGAGCAGAGATTAAAAATTCCGACGTGCTCTCCATCCTCCAGGAGATGGCGATATGCACATGCAATCCATCGAACATCCGAGAAATCCCGGCTTACATCGATATTGCCCAACTCAATCACCGGGGAGCGTCGTTTGAAGTGGCTGACGATTTTTGGGATGAGGAAATTTTCGTCTTGCCCGACACCAGTGTAATTGAAGGGCCTGGTAATCACAGTTGGAAGCCGATCAGCATATGTTTCGGCAATATGCTCCATCGCCAATTTGCTGCAGCCGTAATGGTTCACGGGTTTCGGGCATATCGACTCATCGAGGACGCCGGGACGCATGCCGTAGACATTGGAAGAACTGGCAAGAATGACCTTCTTCGGTGCAACAGTCAGACGTGCAAGGGCCTCTAACAAACCCTGTGTACCCAGGGTGTTTACGGCATAGACATCAGCGGAGTCCCCTGAGGGGACGAAACTGATGGCCGCCAGGTGGATGACGGCCTCCGGCTGCACCGCTGCGACTTCACGGGCAACAGCATCCCAATCGGTGAGGTCGGCCTGAAGGCCGGTTACGGCATGACCGTGCTGCTCGAGTTCACGCTCAAGGTGTGCGCCGGTAAAGCCTCCCAGTCCGGTAACCAGTACTTTCATATCGAATTTCGGCCTGGTACTTAGAACTTGAAGTCGTTCTTCACACGCTCGAGATCCGCGTCCAGCATCATGCGGCAAAGCTCTTCCAGCGTGGTCTTGGGCTCCCAGCCCAGTTCTTTCCTGGCCTTTTCCGGGCTGCCGATGAGCAGCTCAACTTCGGCCGGGCGATAAAACTCAGGGTTGATCTGCACAATGGTCTTGCCGGTTGCACTGTCGATCCCTTTTTCGTTAATGCCCTCGCCCTCCCAGACGATATCGATCTCTGCTGCCTTGCAGGTCATATTCACAAAGTCGCGCACGCTCTCGGTACGGCCAGTGGCCAGTACATAGGCGTCGGGTTTGTCGGCCTGCAGCATGCGCCACATACCTTCCACATAATCCTTGGCGTAGCCCCAATCGCGCTTGGCATCGAGATTGCCCAGTTCAAGCCGTTCCTGTTTGCCGAGTTTGATCCTCGCGATGGCATCGGTGATCTTGCGGGTAACAAACTCCAGGCCGCGCAGGGGCGACTCGTGATTGAACAGGATGCCGCTGGCACCGAAGATATCGTAGCTCTCACGGTAGTTGATGGTGATCCAGTGGGCATAGAGTTTTGCCACGCCGTAGGGGCTACGCGGATAGAAGGGGGTCTTTTCCGTTTGCGGGATCTCCTGTACCTCGCCGAACATCTCCGAGGTGGATGCCTGGTAGTAGCGGATCTTGGGGTTGACGATGCGGATCGCCTCCAGCAGATTGAGCGGACCAAGACCGGTAATTTGTGCCGTGGTCATCGGTTGGTCGAAAGAGACAGCGACAAAGCTCTGGGCCGCCAGGTTGTAGACTTCGGTCGCAGCGGTCTTTTCCAGCAGGCGAATGCTCGCACCCAGGTCTGTCAGGTCATACTCGACAAGGTGCAGGTTCTCGTGGCCCCGAATGCCCAGGTCTTCGATACGCCAGAAATTGGTCGAGGCGGCTCGGCGATAGGTGCCGTACACCTTGTACCCCTTTTCCAGGAGTAGCTCTGCCAGGTATGCCCCATCCTGACCCGTGATGCCTGTAATAATTGCACTCTTCATTGTGTTCATTCCCACTATCTTTTTATATTAATCCGAAACCAGTATAAAACCCTGCACCAATCTCTCGTGCTTAATTTCGACCGTAATTGTCGGCAAAACGGACGATATCATCCTCGCCGAGATATTCGCCGCTTTGGACCTCAATCATGACCAGGTCCAGGACACCGGGGTTCTCCAGTCGATGCTGGTGTCCTGCCGGGATGTATGTACTCTCATTGGTTTTCACGTAAGTCTCATGGGAGCCATTTGTGACCTTGGCCATGCCACGCACCACAACCCAGTGTTCACTGCGGTGATGATGCATTTGCATGGACAATGCCGCACCCGGCTTGACTTCGATGCGCTTGATCTTGAAACCGTGCCCTTCCTCCAGAACGGTGTACGTTCCCCAGGGACGTGAAACCGTTCGATGCAGGCGATAGGCGTCGTGATCGGCCGATTTCAATTTCTGTACAATCAGTTTTACATCTTGCACATGCTCAGGCCGCGTCACCAGCACAGCATCGTCGGTATCCACGATGATCAAATCATCCACACCGACAGCGGCAACAAGCCGTCCTTCGCTTTGCACATAAGTCCCGGTGCTGTTGACCAACACCGCATCACCGATTACACGGTTCATCTTCTCATCCGGCTCAACCAGTTGACTCAGAGCACTCCAGGAACCGATATCGCTCCAATCAAATTCCGCCGGAACGACTGCGACGTTCCCGGAACGTTCCATGACCGCATAATCAATGGAAATATCGGGGAAGGATTCGAACTGTTCAGCGGAGAATTCACGCATGAATGCCCGGTCGGAAGGGGTGATAGGTGTCGCCTCATGGCATGCCGCAGCCACCTCCATGAGTTCAGGCGCATGCTGCTCGAGCTCCGCCAGGATCTGTCCTGCGGTGAAACAGAACATGCCGGAGTTCCAAAGATAATTCCCTGCATCCAGGTAGCCCTGTGCGGTATTTACGTCCGGTTTCTCTACAAACTGGTTTACTTGAAAGCCCTGTGAATCCCCCAGTTTCTCACCACACTCGATATAACCAAAGCCGGTCTCTGGCGCTGTTGGCCTTATGCCGAAGGTAACGAGTTTGCCGGTCTGCGCCAGTTTTTTCGCGACATCGACAGACTCGACAAAATGACAGGTGTCATGGATCAAGTGGTCAGCGGCCATGACCAGCATAATGGCCTCTTCACCATGGCGTTCCCGAATACTGAGCGCGGCCAGGGCAATGGCCGGAGCCGTATTTCGTCCCATCGGTTCCAGCAGGTAAACGCCGCGTTTCTCACCGACGCGGGCACGCTCGTACTCGTCCTTGCTCATGAAATAGTAATCACGATTGGTGACCGTCATGACTTCACCCATCCCGGCAATTTCAGCCGCACGGCGATAGGTCTTTTCAAGCAATGACTTGCCTTCAGGCAGTTTCATAAATGGCTTGGGGTGCCCTTCGCGGGACACCGGCCAAAGGCGGGTGCCTGCACCGCCTGACAGTATTACCGGAACAACCATTTCAACTCCTCCTCCCTGCTTTATCGAATGACCCGGCTTTGATTTCCGTTTAGCCGAAGTCACTGCATTATCTTTTAACGTGCTCAATGTAACTGCCAACCTTGTAGCAACTTATGTGTGTGTCTTGGTAGTCACTGCATTCAATTGTTGTGGCGTCATTCCCAGTTATGTGTCCTGTGTCTCTGGTAAAATAGCCGCTTGCTCAATTTCGCGATGAAGACGCTCGATCTCCTTCTTGAGGTCTTTATACTCATCCATCTTCCCACGAAGAAACCTCATTGCTACCATGGCTTTTTCCTTTGCACCACTGGGTGTTAGCAGATAGGCATATTCCCGCTTGTTTGGGCTCGACCTGAGATTTCCTACCTGAATCAGATTCTCATTCACCAGTTTCTTGAGGCAATAGTTTGCCTTGCCCAGGCTCACCCCCAGATATGCGGCAAGCTCACGCTGACTCATGGAGGGATTTTCCTCGATGGCCTTCAGGATTTGGTATCGGATTTCATCTGTCGGCATGGCCAAAGGCCTCACTCACTGTCCTTGGTTCGAAATTATTATTTCCTTGCAATTGCCGTTGAGCGTGTGCCCCTTCGGCTGCGCCATTAACGGTCCGGACACCTGGTATAGCCTCTCTCACGAGCGGGTTCTTGCCTGGCATCGAACTTGGCGTTCAATTGTTGAACTGAATTGTACGGTAGGAGATTATCCGGTGCAAGGTAGTGGGCGTAGTGAGAGGAGGGACCATGTTGGTGCCAGTGACATAATGACAGCATGTTGTCATTATGTCGTTTGAGTGTACGGTCCTTGGCGCTTGATGGCAGGAGCAGAGTCCCCTCGGCGATGGGGTTCGCCCACGGGAGTGGGCTCCTACACGCAGGTTCAACCCTGGCACGGCATGGTAGGAGCCGAGTCCTCCCGGCGATGGGGCTCACCCACGGGAGTGGGCTCCTACGGCAGGCTCAACCTGGCGCCGATTTGTAGGAGCCGAGTCATATCTAAATGACTCAGTCTCCAGTTGGTAGTCGCCTAAGCAACTCCGGCAAGGCGGTCTGCACGGTGTCCCAAACCACGTCCAGGTTGATTTCGAAATAACCGTGGGCGATGCGATTACGCATACCACGCATGTTACGCCAAGGAACTTCGGTGTGTTGTTCTACGAATTCGGGGTACCGGTCCATTACCTTCGTGGCAGCCTCCCCAATTACAATGAGGCTCATGATGACCGCCTGTTGGGTACGCTTATCGTCGAGAAATTCCTCTTTACTCAAGCCCTCAAGGAAACTGCCGGCATCAGATGCAGCTTGACGAATATGCTCAAGGTAGTCACTGAGACGAATCTCACTCATACCGGCGTCGCTTCAGCAAGGACTTGCTCTCGAAACCTGGGGGGCAAGTCGCCTGGGGTAAGGAGGTCGACAGGAACACCCAGCAAATCTTCCAACTCGACTTGCAGCCCACCGAGGTCGAACAGGGTGGCGCCAGGCAATGCATCGACCAGTATGTCGAGGTCGCTGCCATCTTGATCAGTGCCGTGCACGACAGAGCCGAATACACGGGGATTCGCAGTTCGATAGCGGTTTACCGCTTCTCGAACAGATTTTCGTTTGAGCTCAAGGGCGGCAGAGGGTTTCACTGGCATATCTCTCTGATAGTTACTGGCTAATCTAAGTCAGACGACCATCATCGTCAATTAGGCATATAGAATGGTTTGTCCGCCGACACGGAACTGTAGGAGCCGAGTCCCCTCGGCGAGTTGATTCGCCCTGGGACAGGGCTCCTACGATTTTGTGGTTTACGCGGCCACCACCGGGATTTTCACTGTGTTGGCCTTCAGCTGGTACTCCTCGATCTCGTTGAAGTTGAGGTAGCGGTAGACCTCCCCTGCCATGGTGTCGAGCAGGGCAACCTTCTCCAGATACTCCTCGCGGGTGGGGATACGCCCCAGCTGGGCGGTGACCGCGGCCAGCTCTGCGGAGCCGAGGTAGACCTGCGCGTCCTTGCCGAGACGGTTGGGGAAGTTGCGGGTGGAGGTGGAGAAGACCATCGCGCCGTCGGCAACCCGCGCCTGGTTGCCCATGCAGAGCGAGCAGCCGGGCACCTCGGTTCGTGCACCGGCTTTGCCGAAGACGCTGTAGTAACCCTCCTCTGTTAGCTGGTGCTCGTCCATGCGGGTTGGCGGTGCGATCCAGAGCCGGGTCGGCACGGCGCTGCCGGCGGCCTCCAGCACCTTGCCGGCGGCGCGGTAGTGGCCGATGTTGGTCATGCAGGAGCCGATGAAGACCTCGTCGATCGGCTGCCCTGCCACCTCGGAGAGGAGCTTCACGTCGTCCGGATCGTTGGGGCAGGCGACGATAGGCTCCTTGATCGCGTTCAGATCGATCTCGATCACCGCCGCGTAGTCGGCATCGGCGTCCGGCTTCAGCAGTTGCGGGTTGGCGCACCACGCTTCCATCGCCTCGATGCGGCGGCTCAGGGTGCGCCTGTCTTCGTAGCCGTTGGCGATCATCCACTTGAGCAGGGTGATGTTGCTCTTGAGGTATTCGATGATCGGCTCCTTGTTCAGGCGCACGGTGCAGGCGGCAGCGGAGCGCTCGGCCGAGGCGTCGGAGAGCTCGAAGGCCTGCTCCACCTTCAGATCAGGCAATCCCTCGATCTCGAGGATGCGGCCGGAAAAGACGTTCTTCTTGCCCTGCTTTTCCACCGTGAGGTGGCCCTGCTGGATCGCCGCATACGGGATGGCGTTGACCAGATCGCGCAGTGTCACGCCGGGCTGCATCGTGCCCTTGAAGCGAACCAGTACGGACTCCGGCATGTCCAGCGGCATCACGCCGAGCGCCGCGGCGAAGGCGACCAGACCGGAGCCGGCGGGGAAGCTGATGCCGATGGGAAAACGGGTGTGGGAGTCGCCGCCGGTGCCGACGGTGTCGGGCAGCAGCATGCGGTTCAGCCAGGAGTGGATCACCCCGTCGCCGGGGCGCAATGAGACCCCGCCGCGGTTGACGAAGAAGCTCGGCAGCTCGTGCTGCAGCTTGATGTCCACCGGCTTGGGATAGGCGGCGGTGTGGCAGAAGGACTGCATCACCAGGTCGGCGGAGAAGCCGAGGCAGGCCAGCTCCTTGAGCTCGTCGCGGGTCATCGCGCCGGTGGTGTCCTGGGAGCCGACGGTGGTCATGCGCGGCTCGCAGTAGGTGCCGGGGTAGATGCCGTCGACGCCGCAGGCGCGGCCAACCATCTTCTGTGCCAAGGTGAAGCCCTTGCCGCTGTCGGCCGGCACCTCGGGGCGCTTGAAGATCGCCGAGGGCTCGAGGCCGAGCGCCTCGCGGGTCTTGTCGGTGAGGGAACGGCCGATGATCAGCGGGATGCGGCCGCCGGCGCGCACCTCGTCGAAGATGGTGGAGGGCTTGAGCTGGAACTCGCTCACCACCTCTCCCGCCGCATTGAGGATGGTGCCGTCGTAGGGCCGGATGGTGATCACGTCGCCCATGCTGAGCCTGTCGACATCGCACTCGATCGGCAGCGCGCCAGAGTCCTCGGCGGTGTTGAAGAAGATCGGCGCGATCTTGCCGCCGAGGATCACCCCGCCCTGGCGCTTGTTGGGCACGAACGGGATGTCGTCGCCCATGTGCCAGAGCACGGAGTTGATGGCGGACTTGCGCGAGGAGCCGGTACCGACCACATCGCCGACAAAGGCAAGCGGGTTGCCCTTCTCCTTCAGCGCGGCGATCTGTTCCATCGCGTCGGGCATCTTGCTGACCAGCATCGCCTTGGCGTGCAGCGGGATATCGGGGCGGCTCCACGCCTCGGAGGCGGGCGAAAGGTCGTCGGTGTTGGTCTCGCCCGGCACCTTGAATACGGTCAGGGTGATCGCCTCGGGCAGCGGGCGCTTGCGGGTAAACCAGGTGCCCTCGGCCCACGCCTCGACCACGTCCTTGGCCCAGTTGTTGGTCTTGGCCTTGTGGATGACGTCGTGATAGGCATCGAAGATCAGCAGGGTTTTGGAGAGCGCCCTGGCGGCAATGGGGGCCAGGTCGTCATCGTCCAGCAGTTCGATCAGCGGGGCGATGTTGTAGCCGCCGAGCATGGTGCCGAGCAGTTCGGTGGCCAGCTTCGGGGTGATGAAAGGTGTCCTGGCCGAGCGCTTCGCCAGATCGGCCAGGAAGGCGGCCTTGACGTAGGCGGCCTCGTCCACGCCGGGCGGCACCCGGTTGGTCAGCAGGTCGAGCAGAAACTCCCCTTCCTGCGGCGCGGGAGCCTTGAGCAGGTCGACCAGCTGGGCGGTCTGGGCGGCGGTGAGGGGCAGCGGCGGCAGACCCTCGGCCTCGCGCTCGGCGGCATGTTTTCTGTATTCTTCAATCATATCAATACGTTATTTATTGTGAGGGGATTGCCTGAGGACACTTTCCATCTTAGCCGATGTTGTGGCGATGAGACAGGGTTTAAAGGGGAAGGTGGAAGGAGTGAGGCGTGAGGGGTAGGGAGGAATTGTAGGAGCCGAGTCCTCTCGGCGAAGATTCCCCAGGGTACGAAAAAGCGTTCCCCTCTGCTACGTGGGTCAGTCCCAGCCCCTGCCCGCTATCTCATGGATCATCTTTTCTGCGGCATCGATAAGGGCAGGAACAAAACCGTGCCCGGTAACAAGCGCATTGCTCAGCACTGCAAGATCCTCGACATATTCATGCACCATGTCATAGTAACTGACCTTCTCTGCTGGCCACATCATGGATAGGCAGCCGTTTGAGATTCGGCGCAGCGACAATGACATCCACCTTTCGCCCGTGCATCAGGCGCGAGACTCGAGCCGAGAGCCGTGCCGCCACCAGCGCGGGATTCGTAACCGGTTCAGGGATTTCAAGAAGAAGATCCAGATCACCGCCACGGGCCGTGTCATCGAGGCGGGAGCCGAAAACGCGCACGCGTGCCTGTTCACCGGCGATCTCGTGAGCGTATTCGATGATTTTTCCGATCAGGCTGTCGTCCAGTCTCATGAATCGAGTTTAGCTTTTCCACTGGCTTGTTGTACACAGGTGCCTTGAAAGGTGATTACCCGAGCAGTTCTCAGCATCCCGCGCATGCTGTGTGTAGGATGCGGTGAGTCCCGCGAACCGCATCGTTCGTGATAGGCGTTGGAACAAACCCCTGTTTAACGCGCGATCGATGCGGTTCGTTCCTCACCACATCCTACGGCTACTTTGTCGATTCTCTCAGCATTCTGCGCAGTGCCACCCGCCAGTGAACAGGCTCTGAACCCCAAGCCGCCCAGGTCGCTGTCTTGTCCAGCACGCTGTACCTGGGCCGCTCGGCCGGGGTCGGGTAGTCGGTGGTCTGGATGGGCCGGATCGCCAGCGACTTCTGCAGCAGGCCTGCTGCTATCCCCTCCTCCATGATGGCGACGGCGAAATCGTACCAGCTGGCGACGCCGGCATCGCTCCAGTGGTGGATGCCTGAAGCCGTGCCTCGTTCGATGAATGCCCACACCGCCTCGGCCAGCCCCTTCGCATGGGTCGGCGTGCCGACCTGATCGGCGATCACCCCTAACTGCTCGCGCTCGGTCATCAGGCGCAGCATCGTCTTGACGAAGTTGTTGCCCAGTGAGGAGTAGAGCCAGGAGGTACGGATGATGAGGGCGCTTTCAGGCACGAGATCGAGCAGGTGTTGCTCACCCTGGAGCTTGCTGGCGCCATAGACGCTGAGCGGATTTACCGCATCGCCGGGCAGGTAGGGGCTCGACTTGCGGCCATCGAAGACAAAGTCGGTTGAAATATGGACGATCCGGCAGGCGCTGCCCCGACATGCCTCGGCGATGAGCCGCGGCGCCTCGGCATTGACCGCATAGGCCCGCCCGCTGTCCGTTTCGGCTTTGTCCACGGCGGTATAGGCGGCCGCATTGATCACCACATCGGGAGCGATCTTCCCGAATGCCTCCTGCACCGCCGTTTTGTCAGTGACGTCGAGGCTTCGGCTGTCCAACGCTTGGAGGCGGACCCCGTCGGGAACGCAGCGCTGCAGTTCCTGGCCGAGCTGACCGCCCGCTCCGGTGAGTATGACTGTTAATTGCTTCATTCTGTATTACTCACAACCAAGCTCAGTAGGACGATAAATTCGGCCTTCCCCCTCTCCCTGTCCCTCTCCCTGAGGGAGAGGGGACCCTTCGTTTTTCCGGAAGGTAGTCCAAACACTGTTGTTTCCATTCTGAATCGTCTTAAACATGAAACCCAGGAGAGAGTCCTCAGGGAAAGAAAGAATATCGCCCGTCGGTATCGCTGTATTATGAAAAAAGTTCTGCCTCGCCGAAGGCAGCTCCCTGAGCATCCTTGGCGGAGACAACCGGCTCCTCGCCGGGTGCGATTGGCCACTCGATCGCCAGGGTCGGATCATTCCAGGCGATGCAGCGCTCATGCTCGGGGGCGTAGAAATCGGTCGTTTTGTAGAGAAACTCCGCTTTCTCCGACACCACCAGGAAGCCGTGGGCGAAGCCTTCCGGCAGCCACATTTGCAGCTTGTTTTCAGCGCTCAGGTTCACACCGACCCAGCGGCCGAGGGTGGGCGACCCCTTGCGCAGGTCGACGGCCACATCGAAGACCTCACCGGAGACCACCCGCACCAGTTTTCCCTGGGGCTGGCGGATCTGGTAATGCAGGCCACGCAGTACGCCCCTGGCGGAGAGCGAGTGGTTGTCCTGGACAAACCGGACCTCACGCCCGAGCGCGGCATTGAACGCCCGCTCGTTGTAGCTTTCGTAGAAAAAACCGCGCTCGTCGCCGAATACCCTGGGCTCGATGATCTTGACGTCGGGAATCGCCGTTTCAATAACCTTCATCAAAACACCCGCTCGTCGAGGATACGCTGCAGGTACTGGCCGTAGCCATTTTTCTTAAGCGGCTCGATCAGGGCCTCAAGGTGTGCCCGGTCGATGAACCCCTTGCGGTAGGCGATCTCCTCGGGACAGGAGATCTTGAGTCCCTGGCGCTTTTCGATGGTTTCGATAAAGGTAGAGGCCTCGAGCAGCGACTCGTGGGTGCCGGTATCGAGCCAGGCGGTGCCGCGACCCATGTTCTCCACCGTCAGTTCGCCCTTTTCAAGATAGATAGCGTTGATGTCGGTGATCTCCAGCTCGCCGCGTGCCGAGGGTTTGATCTGCGCGGCGTAATCGACCACCTTGTTGTCGTAGAAATAGAGGCCGGTCACCGCATAACGCGACTTCGGTTTGGCGGGTTTCTCCTCCAGCGAGATGGCGTTGCCCTTCTCGTCGAACTCCACCACACCGTAGCGCTCCGGATCGTTAACCGGATAGGCGAACACGGTGGCGCCGCTCTCCTTTTCCGCAGCGCGCTCAAGCAGTGCGTCCAGGTTATGGCCATAGAAGATGTTGTCGCCGAGCACCAGCGCACAGCGATCCTTGCCGATAAACTCACGACCGATGATAAAGGCCTGCGCCAGCCCCTCTGGTTCGGGCTGCACCGCGTACTGGATCTGCAGCCCCCACTGCGAGCCGTCGCCGAGCAGCTGCTCGAAGCGCGGGGTGTCCTGCGGCGTGGAGATAAGCAAAATCTCGCGGATTCCGGCGAGCATCAGGATCGACAGCGGGTAGTAGACCATCGGCTTGTCGTAGATCGGCAGCAGCTGTTTCGATACCGCGTGGGTGACGGGGTAGAGACGGGTGCCGGAGCCGCCTGCCAAGATAATTCCTTTCATAAACGATTCTCGATTTTGTTTTTGTAGGAGCGGCTTCCAGCCGCGATGGTCGATGGCACGAATTCTATCGCGGCAGGAAGCCGCTCCTACAACTGATCCTGATTTTCCTATGCCCCGGCCAGCACACCGAGACGTTCGCCCTGGTAGCTCCCGTCCCTGACGTGGTCGCACCAGGTCCGGCTGTCCAGATACCATTGCACGGTCTTGCGGATACCGCTCTCAAAGGTCTCCCTGGGCGTCCATCCCAACTCATGCTCGATCTTGCCTGCGTCGATGGCGTAGCGCTGGTCATGGCCTGGCCGGTCGGCGACGTAAGTGATGAGCTCATCGTATTTGGCGATACCGTTGGGACGCTGGGGGACCAGTTCATCGAGAATGGTGCAGATGGTCTTCACCACCTCGATGTTCTGTTTCTCGTTGTGCCCGCCGATGTTGTAGACCTCGCCGGGTACACCCTTCTCCAGCACCAGGCGCAGGGCGCGGGCGTGGTCCTCCACGTGGAGCCAGTCGCGGATCTGGTCACCCTTGCCGTAGATCGGCAGCGGCTTACCGGCCAGCGCGTTGAGGGTAACCAGCGGGATCAACTTCTCGGGAAACTGGTAGGGGCCGTAGTTGTTGGAGCAGTTGGTGGTGACCACAGGCAGGCCGTAGGTGTGGTGCCAGGCGCGCACCAGGTGGTCCGAGGAGGCCTTGCTCGCCGAATAGGGCGAGTTGGGGGCGTAGGCAGTCTGCTCGGTGAACATCCCCTCCTCGCCCAGCGTGCCGTAGACTTCGTCGGTGGAGATGTGGTGGAAGCGGAAGGCCGCCCTGCTCTCACCCTCCAGAGCGTTCCAGTAGCGGCGGGCCTCCTCCAGCAGGGTGTAGGTGCCGAAGATGTTGGTGTGGATGAAATCGGCCGGGCCGTCGATGGAGCGATCCACGTGCGACTCGGCAGCCAGGTGCATGATCGCGTCCGGCCGGTACTGTTCGAACAGGCGCTGCACCGCCGCGGCATCGCAGATATCGACCTGCTCGAAGCGGTAGCGGGAACTGGCTGCGACGGGCTCGAGCGACTCCAGATTGCCCGCATAGGTCAGCTTGTCGAGATTGATGACAGTAACATCCGTTTCGTTGATGAACTGGCGCACCACCTCGGAGCCGATGAATCCGGCGCCACCTGTAACGATCACTGTTTGCATGCTAATACTCTTTGCCTTTTCCTGATTTTTTTGTCTGCCGCATCCTGCACACTCCGTTTCAGGCTTTTTCGGGCTAACTTTCGCCGAGGGGACTCGGCTCCTACAATTCGGACTCCGTTGCCGGCTTGGTTCGTAGGAGCCCACTCCTGTGGGCGAACCTTCGCCGAGGGGACTCGGCTCCTACATTCGGACTCCGTTGCCGACTTTGAATGGTACTGTTTTCCGACACACCACAAAACTGTGCAATCTTACCAGTCCGGGGTACGAAAACCCAACCGAAGATGCGGCCACGGCCGACAGGACAGAGACGATCCTGGCGCTATTTGGTGTATCATACCCCGCAATTTCCCCACTCACCGCCCGGTAAACAATGGAGCAGGCATGGAACTGACAGAATTGACCGCGATATCGCCCATCGATGGGCGCTACGGCAGCAAGAGCGCCGACCTTCGTCCCATCTTCAGCGAATTCGGCCTGATCCGCCACCGGGTGCTGGTCGAGGTGCGCTGGCTGCAGATGCTCTCCCGCGAGCAGGGGATCAGCGAGGTACCGGCCTTCAGCGAGCATGCCGACAACCTCCTCGACAATATAGTCGGGAAGTTCACTGTCGAGGACGCGCAGCGGGTCAAGAACATCGAGCGCACCACCAACCACGACGTCAAGGCGGTGGAGTACTTCCTCAAGGAAAAGATCCAGGGCAACGCCGAACTCGAGGCGGTCAGCGAATTCATCCATTTCGCCTGCACCTCCGAGGACATCAATAACCTGGCCTACGCGCTGATGCTCAAAGAGGCGCGCACCCAGGTGGTGCTGCCGGCCCTCGACCAGCTGGTCGATGCCGTCGCCGCCATGGGCCGCGACTTTGCCGCAATCCCCATGCTCTCGCGCACCCACGGCCAGCCCGCCTCCCCCACCACCCTGGGCAAGGAGATGGCCAATGTAGCCTACCGTCTCAAGCGCCAGCGCGAGCAGCTGAAAACGGTGCCGATCCTCGGCAAGATCAACGGTGCGGTGGGCAACTACAACGCCCATATCTCAGCCTACCCGGAGCTCGACTGGCAGGGCATGGCGGAGAAGTTCGTCACCGGCCTGGGTCTGGAGTGGAACCCCTACACCACCCAGATCGAGCCGCACGATTATGTCGCTGAGTTCTTCGATGCCCTGGCACGCTTCAACACCATCCTCATCGACTTCGACCGCGACGTCTGGGCCTATATCTCCAACAACTACTTCAAGCAGAAGACCGTGGAGGGCGAGGTCGGCTCCTCGACCATGCCACACAAGGTCAACCCCATCGACTTCGAAAACTCCGAGGGCAACCTCGGGCTGGCCAACGCCGTGTTCGGCCACCTCGCGGCCAAGCTGCCGATCTCCCGCTGGCAGCGCGATCTGACCGACTCCACCGTGCTGCGCAACCTCGGCGTCGGCATCGGCTACTCGCTCATCGCCTACTCCTCGACCCTGCGCGGCATCGGCAAGCTGGAGGTCAACGAGGCGAAGCTGCTGGCAGACCTGGACGCCAACTGGGAGGTGCTGGCCGAGCCGATCCAGACCGTGATGCGCCGCTACGGCATCGAAAAGCCCTACGAGAAGCTCAAGGCGCTGACCCGCGGCAAGCGCGTCGACGCCGCCGGCATGGCCGCATTCATCGACACCCTGGAACTGCCCGAGGCGGTAAAGGCCGAGATGAAGACCTGGACACCGGCCAACTACATCGGCAACGCGGTGGCCCAGGCGAAGAACATCTAAACCGCTTCAACGCAAAGGTCGCAAAGACGCAAAGGACGCGAAGGCCTTTCTGTGGCTGTCATTGCGAGCATCGCGAAGCAATCCTCACCTCAGGGCTGTCTCTTGCTCACATCTGCAATGTTGGCACGGATACCCCCTCTCCCATCGGGAGACGACTACATGGATGTAGTCGGTTGGCCGTGTCGGGAACATACGGCCCAGGGTTGGGGAGAGGGGATTTCATCATCTGATGGTGAGTCCGTAGGATGGGCAAACGAGCGAGCAGCGAGGTGCCCATCGAGAATGGTGATGGGCACGCTGCGCTTTGCCCATCCTACAATGCTGCAATACGGTAAACTCCGTGTGCTCCGTGCCTCAGTGGTGAACCATAGTTATGTCAACATTCATTTCTCCGCTTAACGGCATCGGCGTCGAGCAATTCCTGCGTGACTACTGGCAGAAGAAACCGCTGCTGATCCGCGGCGCCCTGCCTGATTTCGTCTGCCCCATCACGCCGGAAGAGCTGGCGGGCCTCGCCTGCGAGCCGGAGGTCGAATCACGCCTCATCCAGGAGCACGGTGAGACGCCCTGGCAGGTGCGCCACGGGCCATTCACCGAAGCAGACTTCCTCAAACTGCCCGAGAGCCACTGGACGGTGCTGGTGCAGGAGATCAACAAGCACGTTCCCGAGTTCGCGCTGCTGCAGGAGCGCTTCGCCTTCCTGCCCAACTGGCGCCTCGACGATGTGATGGTCAGCTTCGCCCCGGACCAGGGCACCGTCGGCCCCCATGCGGACAACTACGACGTGTTCCTCATCCAGGGACCGGGGCGCCGTCGCTGGCAGCTCAGCTGCCAGGAAGCCGGCCCGGAGCAACTGCTCCCGGACCTGCCGCTGCGCATCCTCAGGGATTTTCACCCCGAGGAGGAGTACATCCTGGAAGAGGGTGACATGCTCTATCTGCCGCCGGGCGTAGTGCACCATGGCGTGGCGCTGGAGGATTGCATCACCATCTCGGTCGGCTACCGCGCCCCGGCCAGGGTGGAGCTGCTCAGCGGCTATATTGCCGACGCGCTGGCGCAGATGGATACCGAGGCGTTCTACGAGGACCCTGATCTGGCGCCGCAGGCCAACCCCGGCGAAATCTCGCAGCAGGCGCGGGAAAAGGTTCGCGCCATCATCCGCTCGCTACCGCTCGACGACCAGAGTATCGACCGCTGGTTCGCCAGTTTCACCACCGACGTGCGCCCCGGTCACTACCTGCCGGAGCCGGAAGAGGAGCTGGCGCCGGTGCAACTGCACGCAGCGTTGCAGCAGCAGGGCGAGCTGTGGCGCAGCGAGTATGCCCGCTACGCCTACCTCGATGGTGCGGGCGGCAGTACCCTTCTCTACGTTGCCGGCGAGGAGTTCACCCTCGGTGCCCACCTCGCCTTTGCCGCACCGCTGCTCTGCGGGCAGCGCGTCTACACCCTGGATGAGCTCTCGCCCTACCTCGACGATGCCGATTTCGTGGTTTTGCTCAGCGAGCTGTATAACCTTGGTGCACTCTATTTTCCCGAGTAGGATGGGATGTATCCCATCAACCTCTCCACCGGATCGACATAGCATGTCCCATCCAGCCCTGCCCCGCGTCACCATCCGCCAGGCCTCCTGGCAGGAGGACGCACCCGCCATCAGCCGGCTGCGCAGGGCGGTCTTCATCGAGGAGCAGTGTGTGCCCGAGGAGCTGGAATGGGACGGGCTGGATGAGGCGGCCCTCCATTTCCTGGCCGAGGACGAGAACGGCCATGCCATCGCCACCGCCCGCATGCTCAGCGACGGCCATATCGGCCGGGTGGCAGTGTTGCGGCCCTGGCGTGGCAGAGGGGTCGGCAGGGCGCTGATGGCTTATGTGATCGAGCAGGCGCAGCACAGGGGATATCGTCACCTCGCTCTCGATGCCCAGGTCGAGGCGATCGATTTCTATCGACGCCTCGGTTTCGTCGCCGAGGGCGAGCTCTTCATGGATGCCGGCATCCCCCACCGCCACATGCAGCTGGCACTTGATGGGGAGCACCAGAGTGCATAGCCTTACCCTAAGGCAACGTGGAGAGAGCGCATGAATCCAGACCGCTATACCCTGGGAGAAAGCGAGGAAGATCTCGCGCTGACCAGCGCAGAGGAGAACCGCGACCTCGCCCTGGAGCTGGTACGCCAGGCCAGGCGCGAGGTCTATATCGTCAGCTACGACCTGGATGCACCGGTGTTCAGCAACGATGCGTTTATCGAGGCGCTATCCGATTTTGTCCGCATCACAAAACGCACCCAAGCCCACATACTCCTGCAGAGACCCAACCGAGCAGTCAAAGAGGGCCACCGCCTGATCCCGCTGGCGCAACGCCTGAGCAGCAGCATCCGCATCCACCGTCCGGCACCTGAGCACAGCGACTATTTCGAGACCTTCATGGTGGTCGACGGCATCGGCTACTTCAAGCGCCAGCAGGCCGACCGCTACGAGGGGATCGCCTCTTTCAAGGCACCGATCATCGCGCGCGAGCTGCGCGACCTGTTTCTGACCATGTGGGAACGCTCCTCCCCCGAATCGCAGGTGCGGCGGCTGCAGATCTGAGAGAATGATGTAAATTCCGGAAAAGCTATTTACCACGAAGCGCACGAAGAACACGAAGGGATAGGAAGTATTACATCTTCATGGCCTTCGTGCGCTTCGTGGTGAATTCTCGGTCCGTAGGATGGGCAAACGAGCGAGCAGCGAGGTGCCCGTCAAGAATGGTGATGGGAACGCTGCACTTTGCCCATGGAATAAAGGCTCTCACCACGAAGCGCACGAAGGGATAGGAGGTATGACATCTTCGTGGCCTTCGTGTGCTTCGTGGTGATTTGCTTTTGCTTTTGCTTGTTCTTTGTCTCCTACGCACTAAACACCTAGCCAGGAACCACCGACTTTATGGCACAACTCCCCGTCCACTACTCCATTTGTCCAGCGAAACCCGAAGCCCACCTGTTCGAGGTGACGCTGCGCATCGCCGCGCCCGCCCCCGAGGGTCAGCGGGTATCGCTGCCGGCCTGGATCCCCGGCAGTTACATGATCCGCGACTTTGCCCGCAACATCGTCACCATCGAGGCCGGTTGTGACGGCGAGCCGGTCACCCTGGAAAAGCTGGACAAGCAAACCTGGCAGGCGGCACCCTGCCCCGGTCCGCTCGAACTGCGCTACAGCGTCTATGCCTGGGACCTCTCGGTGCGTGCGGCGCACCTCGACACCACCCACGGCTACTTCAACGGCACCAGCGTGTTCCTGCGGGTCGAGGGGCAGGACGAAGCCCCCTGCAGCGTCGCGCTCCTGCCGCCTCAGGGCGACAACTACCGGGAGTGGCGCGTGGCGACCACCCTGCCCCTGCTCGATGCCCCTGCCTACCGTTTCGGCCTCTACCAGGCGGCCGACTACGACGAGCTCATCGATCACCCGGTGGAGATGGGCGGCTTTACCCTCATCGAGTTCGAGGCCTGCGGCATCCCCCATGCGATGGCGCTCACCGGCAGGCACTACGCCGATACCGAACGGCTCAGGCAGGACCTGACGCGCATCTGCGAATACCACATCGGGCTCTTCGGCGAGGCCCCCTTCGAGCGCTACCTGTTCCAGACCATGGTGGTGGGCAACGGTTACGGCGGCCTCGAGCACCGCAGCTCCACCAGCCTGCTCTGCTCGCGCGACGACCTGCCGCGCCAGGGTGACCAGGAGGTGAGCGAGAATTACCGCGGTTTTCTCGGCCTGTGCAGCCACGAGTATTTCCACAGCTGGAACGTCAAGCGCATCAAGCCGGCGGCCTTCCTGCCCTACGACCTGACGCAGGAGGTGCACACCCCGCTGTTGTGGGCCTTCGAGGGCTTTACCGCCTACTACGACGATCTCTCGCTGGTGCGCTGCGGTCTCATTCCCGCCGAGAGCTACCTGGAACTGCTGGGCCAAACCATCACCCGCGTGATCCGCGGCAGCGGCCGCCTCAAGCAATCGGTCAGCGAATCGAGCTTCGATGCCTGGACCAAGTTCTACAAGCAGGATGAGAACGGCCCCAACGCCATCGTCAGCTACTACACCAAGGGGAGCCTGGTTGCCCTGGCGCTGGACCTGATGCTGCGCAGCCAGAGCAGCGGCGAGCGCTCGCTGGATGATGTGATGCGTGCCCTGTGGCAGCGCCACGGCAAGCCCCATGTGGGAATCGGCCCCGAGCAGTTGGAGGTGCTGATCGGCGAGGTGGCCGGCAGCGACCTCGGCGACTTCTTCGACAGGGCGCTGCGCGGAACCGGGGATCTGCCGTTGGCGGAACTGTTCGCGCTGGCGGGAGTCGCCTTCCAGCTGCGCACCGCTACCAGCAACAGCGACAAGGGGGGCAAGGCGGGTAAGGAGAACGGCGAGCCGCCGCTGGCCCTCGGCGTGCGTTACGGCAGCGACCCGCTCGGGGCCAAGCTGCTCAACGTCTTCGATGGCGGCGCGGCGCAGCAGGCGGGGCTCTCCGCCGGCGACATCGTGGTGGCGGTCGACGGGCTACGCGCGACCCAGGAGAACATCGAAAAGCTGCTCGCCTGGCAGCGCGGCAAGGAGTCGGTAAGATTGCACGCCTTTCGCCGCGACGAATTGATGGCGTTTGACGTGCCGATTAAACAGGCGCCGTGTGATACCTGTTATCTGGTGCTGGATGAGAACGCGGACGACAGACAGCGTTCGCTGCGCAAAGGCTGGCTGGGTATGGCGTAGTTGCGCCCTCAATGCGGCGCGATCTCTAACGGATGTTTCACCGCAAGGATTGCCGGACACCGCTACGCTATGTCCGGCCTACGCACCGTGGCAGGGTAGGCCCGATAAAGCGAAGCGGTATCGGGCAAGGAGCGGGGGACGCCGCTGTGAATTCAATCGGTGAGATCGTAGGATGCGGTGAGGAACGAACCGCATCAGTCGCGTGTGACAGCGGGCGGATCACCCGACATCTCTCACGAACGATGCGGTTCGCGGGGCTCACCGCATCCTACATTTTAGTTAATCGCTCGCTAACGAGATATGTCGCGATCAATCGACCAGGATTTTCTCCAGCCGCTCCAGATCGTTGATCACCCGCCAGGTGCCGCCTCCGGCCTCCACCTTCTTCTGCCACTCGGCCAGCCGCTCCATGTATTCGCGCGGGTCGACGTTGTCGCTGCGCAGCTTGGTCACGTTGAGCGCTACCACCTCGTAGCCGCCCAGCTGCAGCGGGATGTCGCGCACGTAGCCCTTCTGGATCTCCTCCTTGAGATCGGAGAAGATCAGGATGGTCTTTTTGCCCGGCGCCTTTTCGTCGAGATACTCGGTGGCCTGCAGGATGCCGCCGGTGATGTCGGTGTAGGAGCTCGACTTCACCTCCTTGACGAAGCTGTTGATGCTATCGCGAAACAGCAGTTTCTCCTGGTTGGCCTTGCTCGGGCGCGAGTCGAAGGTGATGCGCGCGACGATGTCCTTTTCGCTGAAGCTGCCGGTGTCGATGCTCGCCACGGCGAACGAATCGGCCGGCTGCAGCTTGGCGAGGATGTAGTTGATGATGTGCTGCGCCTTCTCCAGCTCCTGGGTGTAGGTGCCGGAGGTGTCCATCAGCATGTAGACGCCGCGGTTGTGCGCCGACTCCTCACTGCAACCGCCGAGCGCCAGCAGGCCGCAAGCCAGCGCTGCGTTTATCCAGTGACGCATCTTCATGAGCCTGCCCCCGCGGTTTTGCTGTGGATGCCTAGGTCGAACGCCTCCTCGCCTTCCAGCGCCTCGGCGGTCTCCTGCTTCACCGCCTTGACACTGGCCACGGAAGCGGCTTTCGGCTTGTCGTCGCGGCCGAGCACCCCTTCCAGCCACAGCGGTGCGAAGATCAGCAGGTCGTACAAATGGGTCAGCGCGGTACCGACATAACGGATAGCGTTACCGAGAATACGCAGGGTCACGGAGACCATCCGCAGCAACGCCGCAGCTAAGATCCCCAGCACCGTGCGCGAGGACTGGATGAAGGACTCGAGCGGTATCGCAACGAAGGTCAGGGCAAAGGGCAGGATAAAGCCCATGGACATTTGCGCAGCAGTGGTGATCCAGCGGTTGCTGTTGTCCAGCACCACCTCGCTGTTGGTCAGCAGGCCGGCGACCAGGGCCGCATCGTCCTGCGAGAGCAGCTCGCGCATGTAGGCCAGCCCGGCCTCGATTCCCGCAAGGGAGAACAGGATGCCAAAGATGATCCACATCATGCGGATGCGTATCTTGTCATCCAGCGCGGCGATGATCGGGAACAGCCGGGTGATGCGCAGCGTTTCCATCAGGAACAGCCCCATCGCCACCTCGACCAGGATGATCACCATGGCAGCGATGTTGGCGATTTTGAAACCCATCAGGTAGCTGCCGCCGCCGACCATCTCCTGCATCGGCCGGGCGATCAGGTTGAAGTTGATGATCGCCCCGCCCACCGCGATTGCGAGCACGAAGGCGGCGATAAAGAACTGGGTCAGCGAGGAGGACGAAAGGGTGCGAATCGCCTTGTCGCTGCCCTTGATGATCTGCTCGTACTCGTCCATGTGGCGATCGATGGTCTTGGACCGTTCCATCAGTCTGGAGACCCGCTTGTCCACCTGCCCCAGCACCTGCGAGAGTTTACGCCAGTGGGGCAGCATGGTCTTGAGCAGCAGGTGCCGCTCACGGGACTGGCTGCGGTACTCATCGATGGCGTTCTCGTGCGCCTTGACCAGCGAGTCGTTGATGCCGCGCAGGATGTCCACCACCATCGGGTCATCCGAGGAAGGGATCTTCGCCACCGCGGCGACCGCCTTGGTCCAGCCGGGCGGCGAAGGGGGTACCTCGGTGCTGTGCTGGTAGTCCTCGTCGATGCGCGTGATCGCCTCGCTCATCTGCCGCTGCAGCGCCGGGTATTCGGCCATATCGCGGCGCAGCGTCGCATCGACACGTTCGAACTCGCGCTCGACGATGCGCTCCGAGGCCTCGCGCCCCTGCGCCAGCAACACTTCGCGGTTTCTTTCAATCAGGCGTTTTTCCGCCTGGTTGACCGCATGCGCGGCGATGCGCAGGCCGTTGTATACGGCGCGAGAGAACGACACAATCATCAGGTGGGCGGGCTTGCGCGCAAAATAGAGCAGCGCAACGGTGGCGAGCACCAGGGTCGTCAGGGAGAGTGCCGGTTGCCCCGGAAAGAGTTGCAGAAGATCCATATGATTCTCCTTTGAATGCCGTTGCGGCAAAGAATCTGTCTATTGGTATAGTTATGCAAACTTCAGCTTACTGCGGCGAATCCGGCAAAACTGCCGTACAGTTCACATTCCGTGGTTTACTTCAGCCTCTAGGGAAGGGGGCCCTCCGCATCCGGCGGGAACTCCATGTCGAGCTCGTAATGCTCATGGAACTCCTCGACCAGCGCCATCGCCGCATCGACCTTCTGGAAGCGGGCCAGGTGGAAAAGCGCTTCGCCCTCATGCACCAGCGGCAGGTTGTTGCGCCCCACGATGATCCCCTTGTAGGGTGAACGCACCTCTACCTCCCGCTCGCCGAACGGGTCGGCCACCACACCGAGCAGGGTATCCTTCTCCACCTGGGTGCCCAGGGCGACCAAGGCGCGCAGAATGCCGCTCTCCGGCGAACGCACCCAGTTGCTGGCGCGGGCGATGACCGGCTTGTACGGTTTTTTCTTCTTGCGCGCGGCCGGCAGCATATCCAGCGCGCGCATCACATTGATGATGCCGTGTACACCGGCACGAATGGAGACCTCATCGAAACGCAGCGCCTCCCCCGCCTCGTACAGCAGCATGGGTATACCCTGCTCCACCGCCGCCTGGCGCAGGGAGCCGTCGCGGAAGTTGGCGTTGATCAGCACCGGTGTACCGAACGCCTCTGCCAGGCGAGCGGTTTCCCTGTCATCGAGATTGGCGCGCACCTGCGGCAGGTTGCTGCGATGCAGGCCGCCGGTATGCAGGTCGATGCCGTGGGTGCACTGGGCGACGATCTCCTCCATGAACAGGTTGGCCACCCGTGAGGCGAGCGAGCCGCGTTCGTGGCCGGGAAAACTGCGATTGAGATCGCGCCTGTCAGGCAGATAACGCGAGCGATCGAGAAAACCGTGAACATTGACGATGGGGATAGCGATCAGGGAGCCGCGCATGCGGTTGAGTATCGGCAGCTTGAGCAGGCGGCGGATGATCTCCACGCCATTGAGCTCATCGCCGTGAATCGCCCCGGAGACGAAGAGGCGGGCCCCGGAGCGTTTGCCGTTGATCACATGCAGCGGCATCGCCAGCATGGTATGGGTGTAGAGCTTGGCCACCGGCAGGTCGATGGTCTCGCGGTGCCCCGGGAGTACCTCAATGCCGTTGACCAGGATCGAGGTTCCCATGTCAGCCCTTGCCGCGGGTGCGGGTCTTGTTGGGCTTGGCGTTGTGTTCGATGAACTTGATAATCATCCCCGCCACATCCTTGCCGGTGGAGTTCTCGATCCCTTCCAGACCCGGCGACGAGTTCACCTCCATTACCAGCGGACCGCTGGCCGAGCGCAGGATATCGACCCCTGCCACGTTCAGCCCCATGGTCTTTGCCGCCCGTATCGCGGTGGCGCGCTCCTGCGGGGTCAGGCGGGTAACCCGGGCGGTGCCGCCGCGGTGCAGGTTGGAGCGAAACTCCCCCTCCTTGGCCTGGCGCTCCATTGCCGCGACCACCTTGTTGCCGACGACCAGGCAGCGCACATCGCTGCCGCCCGCCTCTTTGATGAACTCCTGCACCAGAAAGTCCGCACCGAGTTCACGAAAGGCGTCGATGACGCTCTGCGCCGCCTTTTGCGTTTCTGCCAGCACCACCCCCTTGCCCTGGGTGCCTTCCAGCAGTTTCACCACCACCGGCGCGCCGCCGACCAGTTCGATGATGTCCTTGGTGTCGTCGACGTGGTGGGCAAAGCTGGTGAGCGGCAGCCCGATCCCCTTGCGCGAGAGCAGTTGCAGGGAACGCAGCTTGTCCCGCGAGCGGCCGATGGCCACCGATTCGTTGAGAGGAAAGCTTCCCATCATCTCGAACTGGCGCAGCACCGCAAGGCCATAGGAGGTGATCGATGCGCCGATGCGTGGAATAACTGCATCGTAATGTTCCAGGCGCTCACCGCGATAGTTGATCCCGGGCTTGGCAGTGGCGATATCCATGTAGCACTTCAGGGTGTCGAGTACGCGCACTTCATGGCCATGTGCCTGCGCCGCCTCCACCAGGCGACGGGTGGAATAGAGGTTTTTATTACGTGAGAGAACAGCAATCTTCATTCAGTGTACTCAGTCAGGTTCTTTGTCATGTAGCGGTTTTGTACCGACCAGATAGGAGGCGCCGGGATCGACAGCGTAGCGACCGCGGATCGCGGTGCGCCCCAACAGCATGCGAAACTGCATGTTGTCGCGATTGGTCAGGGTCATCTCTATCTGCCAGCAGCGGTTGGCAAGACAGACATCGGTGGCAATTACCAGCCGCCGCTCCCGATGCCCCCCCGAATCACTGACCATCCGCTGATCGATCACCTCTGCAGTACAGATTTGATCGATATCCGTGCGCTTTTGCCAGGGGTGCAGACGGAAGCGCACCATCCTGATACCGCGCTCGTAATAGATCTCGTTCGAGAACGCATGCAGGGCCGAGGTCCGGGCACCCGTATCGACCTTGGCCTTGATGTGCCCGATGCCGAGTGCCGGCAAGGAGACCCACTCCCGCCACCCCAGAAGGGCAATGTTCCTGTTCGAGCGATGGCTCATCTTCTATCCGTGTTTTTCGTGCCCAAAGCCAATGTGCAACGTCGGGCTTTTAATTGAGTGTAGAGGGTGAGTCCCGACATCGTCGAGTGGCTTCGGGTATAATCAACCATCACCGGACAATCGACAAGCTTCAATGAGCCACAATCTGCTAATCCTCCACCCACGGGATCCCGACGCCAGCCCAACCGATCAGGCGAGTCTCATCGCCATGCTGCGGGAACTGGCCTTTATCGACGGTACCCTCGAGTTTGACGGCAAAACCCACTACCGCCCCGGTGAGGATTTTCTGCAACTGATGACCTTCCTCGGCTGCTCTCCGGTGGTGTCGCTGGGCGAGCCCGGACTGACCGGAGAGGATTTCTGCCACGTGGCCATCGAGGGCCCGGCCCCGGAGACGCTTTTTGTCGGCGGCCGGAATGTCAAACCGCCGCGCTGCCCGGCATGCGGCCACCGCTTCGCCGACTGGCAGGAACGGGTCAGGGAGTGGGAAGCGGACCGGAAGGGCTATCGGCTTGGCTGCCCCGAGTGCGGCAGCGAACAGCCCGTAACCGCTCTCAAATGGCGCCAGTGCGCCGGCTTCGGCCGCTTCTTCATCCAGGTATGGGGGATCTTCGAGGGCGAGGCGGTGCCGAGCGACCGGCTGCTCGATGCGCTGCAGCGGCATACCGGCACTCCCTGGAGTTATTTTTATTACCAGCGGGCGTGAGGGCGTAGGATGGGATGAATCCCATCATCTCCATACCAAACGATGGGATGCATCCCATCCCGCGCTTACAATCGTCGCAGCAAGATTTCGCCAATCTCCTCATCATCAAGCCGCACAGGATTGGTCTTCATGCTGTTGTTGCGCGAACCAACGACAATAGCGGGGATATCCCCTTCGCCAATGCCGTAGGCGGAAAGCCGCGGCAGCTGTAGCGATTCGGTCCACTGCTCGAGCCGCTCGAGCAATGCATTGCAGGCTGCGCTATCGGCCAACTCCAACTGCCCGCTGAGCAGCCGCCCTACCTCGGCATATTTCCCCAGCGCGGGGCTCTGCGGCTCGCGCTGCTGCAGCGCCGCTATGTTCACCGCGGTGGCCGCCGCCAGGGTGGTCCCGCAGGCCACACCGTGCGGCACAGGAAAGAGGGAACCGAGGGGTTGCGCCAGCCCGTGCACCGAGCCCAGCCCGGTCTGGGCCAGGGTGATCCCCGAGAGCAGCGCCGCGTATGCCATGGCGGCACGGCCGTGACGGGCTTCGGCACTGTCGCCCCCGGCATGGGCCGCCATGAAGCCCTCGGCAACCGCCTGCAGGCCGCTGCGGGCCAGGGCATCGGTCAGCGGATTGGCACGCAGCGAGACATAGGATTCGAGCAGCTGGGTGAATGCGTCCATCCCCTGTGCGGCAATCAGCGTGGCGGGACACTCCTCCAGCAGCCTCGGATCGATGATCGCGGTGCGCGCCACCAGGGATTCGTGGCGAAACGACTTCTTGTAGCCGTCGCCGCCACGCACGCTGAGCACCGCATTCTTCGTCGCCTCGCTACCGGTGCCGGCGGTGGTCGGCACGGCGATAAAGGGCAGCGAGGGACCGTTATAGGGGAGCCCCTTGCCGACATCCTCCAGGTGATCGAGCACCGAGTTGCCGTGCGGCAGCATGCCCGCGATCGCCTTGGCCGCATCCAGAACGCTGCCGCCGCCGATCCCCACCACCACTTCGATACCCTTGCCGAGGAAACGTCCCACCACCTCATCGACCAGCTGCGGCGATGGCTCTCCTGTCACGCTCGCCAGTTCACAGACAATCCCCTGCCCCTGCAGCGACTCCTGCAACGCCGGCCAGTGCGCCGTTGTCGAGAAAGAGCGCCGGCCCGAGAGCAGTAGCACCCGGGTGCCAAACTCGGCGATGCACTCCGGCAACTGCTGCAGCGAACCCTCGCCGAAGCGGATGCGCGGCAGGTTGGCGATGGAAAAGGGGGCAAAGTTCATCATCAGTTCGACAATCCCGAATGTTGTTACGAAATACATTCACCACGAAGTACACGAAGAGCACGAAGTGTACAAGGATGCGGAGTGGTGCGGCTCCCCATTAAGCCACAGAGGACACAGAGACATCATTCGTACCAGACGGCCGCACCACATTCGTTTTGTCCTCGGTGTTCTCTGTGGCCTCTGTGGCAAGCCTGCAGGATGGCAAAGCCTGTGTGCCCATCGACTGGAAGATGGGCACACTTCGTTTTGCCCATCCTACAGCACTGCTCTTCGTTGAGGATGGCGGCCATGGGCCGTATATGGTCTCCTCCCCATTTGCAAGGCCCGTTGTTGTTGATGCTCAGGGACAGGTTAGCTGCCGTATATCCGGCCTGTTTGTGAGGTCTCTGTACCTCTGGCCT